>ENA-UEYL01000002-UEYL01000002.1-human-gut-metagenome-genome-assembly--contig:-NODE-2-length-289091-cov-69.632160_pt1 | contig 289091 bp, 233 predicted proteins | sample MGYA00242941_ERZ507946 | MGnify/ENA primary metagenome ERZ507946 (study PRJEB26167, sample SAMN06115482) | human gut metagenome | host: Homo sapiens | place: China:Guizhou | collected 2015-03-11...
CTGCGTTTCATTCGCGTTAGCCAGCGCGAAAAATTCGCTTCGCATCTTGGCGCATTCTCATTTGGAAATAGTATAACCGCAAAAAACGAAAAGACTCTGCCGGGGTGGCAGAGCCTTTTTGCGTATCCTCTTATGGCAGCCGATAGACCGCCAATCCGTCGCAGATTCCGCAGTCGCGGAAGCCTTTTTTGCTTGCAATCCGCTTTGTAGCCTCCTGCGCCGGAGCGCACTCAATCACGACGCTTTTCCGCTCCTGCCGCGCCCGGTCAATCAGCCGATCGGTCAGCGCCGACGCATAGCCGCGCCCCCAATATTCCGGGAGCAGCACCCAGCCGATTTCCACGCTGTCCTCATCGCATGCGTGATAAATCACATAGCCGATGAAATCCCCGTTGGCTTCAGCGGCATACACAAGCGGCGGTTCAGTCAGTCCCGCATGATGCAGAAACGTTTCTGTTTTCTCCTGGTCGAACGGCGGCTCCAGATGCCGCATGACTTCCGGGTCAGACAGCAGCCTGTACAGCGCGTCCGTGTCACCGGGCTGCATTTTGCGAATCGTGATATTCACCGTTTCCCTCCGCTGAACTTGAACATGCTCTGCGTCCCGGAAAAATCAGCTTAGTCAAGGAATTTCTCGTTAATCGTCACGCCGAAATCATGCGCAATCGCGCGCAGGTCGTCGTCCGTGATGGTCTGGCGGATTTTGCCCTGACCCGCGGACAGCACCTTGATGTAGATTTCAGCGCTCTTCTCGATGGTGTGCGCCAGACCGAACGTGATGTCAAAGTCCGGGCCGGAGGCAAACAGCCCATGCTGCGCCCAGACAGCCGCCTGATAGTGCTTCATCAGCTCGGATGTCGCCATGGCAATCGCCGCGCCGCCGGGAACCATCCACGGGCAGACGCCGACGCCTTCCGGGAACACGACCGGGCATTCCGTCGCGCTCTGCCACAGGGCGCGGGAAAAATCGCGGTCGGTCAGCGGCAGAATGTAGGTCATGGCAATCACGTTGGTGGCGTGGCAGTGGTAGATGACGCGGTTCGCGCCATTCGTCGCCGCCTTGCGGACGGAGTGGTTCATGAAGTGGCTGGGGAACTCGCTCGTCGGGCGCGCGCCGCCTTCCAGCCCCCAGACGATGCGCCAGCTGTCGCCCTTGTCGTTGATTTCGACGATGCCCATGTTGTGTTCGGGGTCGAGTTCGACGTTGCGGAAGTACTTGCCCGAACCGGTGGTGATGAAGTATTCGCCCGCGAGGTTGTCCGCCTGAACGCCCATGTTCACCCATTCGCCGGGGGTGGCGCGGAAGTAGGGGCGGCACTGCGCGACTTCCTCGTCCTTCATGCGGTAGGTGAGGTTGCCGCCGTTGCGCTCGTGCCAGCCCTGATTCCAGCCGTCGGTGCACATGCGGATGTAGCCTTTGATGATGTCCAAATCGAGAATGCTCATGATTGTTTATCCTCCTATCCTGATAAAGAACTGTTTCTTGGTTTTGATTTTTGCAGGGGAATCGCCTCTGCGGAGGCGACGAGGGGGCTTTCCGATCGCCCCCTCGACCCCTTCGGGGTGCACACTACTGTTTATTGGCTGCTATTGTTGCAGGAAGTTTCGCGCCTGCGGGCGCGACCAAAGGGCTTTGCGGTCGCCCTTTGGAAACCTTCGCATCACACGCGCTTGGAAAGCACGTCACGTTCGTACTTCTGCACCGTCTCGAACCAGTCCGTGCCGACGGGGACGTTGCACGAACGGCAGTATTCGTCCCACACGTCGCCGAAGGGCATGGTTTTCAGGGCTTCCTGACGCACCATCAGCTCGGTGAAGCGCTGCTCGTCCTGCAAGGCACGCAGGGCGTCGTTCGGGGTCAGCAGGGCGGACAGGAGCGCCTTCTGCACGTTGCGGAAGCCGACCGTCCACGCGGAGATGCGGTTGATGGAGGCGTCGAAGTAGTCCAGCGCGATGTTGACGCGCCCATCCAGCCCGCCGCAGCGCACGATTTCCTTGCAGATTTCCTTCGTCTCGTCGTCCAGCAGCACCACATGGTCGCTGTCCCAGCGAATCGGGCGGGTGACGTGCAGGGCGATTTCCGGGAAGAACGCCAGCAGCGCGGGAATCTTGTCGCTGACGACTTCGGTCGGGTGATAATGACCGTTGTCCATCAGCGGGATGCACTTGTCGCGGTTGTATGCGGCGTAGGTGAGGGCGAATTCCGCGCTGCCGACGGTGTAGGCTTCCACGCCGATGCCGAACACCTTGCTTTCGATGCAGGGCTTGACGAGATGAAAGTCATACGGCTCGGAGAGAATTTCGTCGATGCTGGCGCGGTAGCGGTCGCGCGGGCCCTTGCGGTCGGCAGGGACGTCCTTGAAGCCGTCGCCCGTCCAGATATTCATCGTGCAGGGCTGACCAAGCTCCTCAGCGAGGTAATGGCTGATGCGGATGCACGCCTTGCCGTGGTTAATCCAGAAGCGGCGGGTCTCCTCGTTCGGGCTGGAGAGCGTCAGCGGGTCGCACTTGGGGTGGGAGAAGTAGGTCGGATTGAAATCCGCGCCCAGCCCGCGCGCCTTGCAGAAATCCACCCACTTGCGGAAGTGCTTGGGTTCGAGCTTGTCGCGGTCAACCCACGGGTTTTCCTCGTCGAAGATGGCGTAGGAGGCGTGGAGGTTGATTTTCTTCGTGCCGGGGCAGAGGGAGAGAACAACGTCGATGTCCGCCATCAGCTCTTCGGGGGTACGGGCGCGGCCAGGGTAATTGCCGGTGGTCTGGATGCCGCCGGTCAGGGGCTTATTGGGGTCGGTGTCGAAGCCGCGAACGTCGTCGCCCTGCCAGCAGTGTAAGGAAATCGGCACGGTTTTGAGGCGCGCGATGGCAGCGTCGGTATCTACGCCGATGGCAGCGTATTTTTGCTTGGCTTCTTGGTAGCTCATGGGGAATCCTCCTTTTGATTTGTTTTTGCGGGTGACTTGCTTGACTTTTCTAACTTAATGGCAACTTCCGCAGCTTCCAGAGGGCAATGAAAACGGACAAAGTCCGCGGTCGCCCTCCGGACTCCTTCGGCCGCCGCCCAAGCGGCTTGATTTGTATTGGAAGTATTTTAGTTTGGATGCCCTGATTGGGGGCTTGCTTCAATAGAATCAGCGAATTTCGCGCTGGATTTTCAGATTCCCCAGCGCCGTCGCTTCAATTGGCAGGGCGACGACTTCCTTGCCTGTGTACTGCGCGGTCAGCTCGTTCAGCAGCGCATTCTTCGCGCCGCCGCCGGCGATGTACAGCTTCTCCCACGTTTGACCCGTCAGGCGTTCCAGTTCGCGAATTGCTTCGCCGTAGCTGTGCGCCAGCGAGACGTACACGCTGCGGATGAGGTCGGCGTCTGTTTCCGGGGCGGGAGAGAGCGCAGCGCGAATTTCCGCCGCCATGTCCTCCGGCGCACTGAAACGCGGGTCGTTGACGTTGAAAATCTGCTCGTAATGGCTCGTCCGTGCCAGATTCACCATTTCCGCGAAGGAAATGCCTAATTGCTTCTGGATGCACTGCACAATCCATAAGCCCATGATGTTCTTCAAATAGCGGATGTACCCAACGCCGCCCTCGTTTGTGAAGTTGCATGCCATGCTTTCGGGGGTTGTAATCGGGGCGGGAATCTTCGCACCGAGCAGCGACCATGTGCCGGAGGAGAGGAACGGGGCGTTCTCCGCCATCGGGATGCCCTCGACGGCGCTGGCGGTGTCGTGCGTCGCGCAGAGGACGACACTGGTCTGTCCGCCGACTTCGCGGGCGACGTCTGGCGTCAATTGCCCTAAGACGGTTCCCGGCTGCGTCAGGCGAGGGAAAAGGCGCTCCGGCAGGGACAAGGCACGCAGAATCTCCGGGTCGTACTCCTTCGTCGCGGCGCTGACAAGTCCGGTCGAGGTCGCGTTTGTGTACTCGCGCGCCTTCACGCCGCAGAGCCGGTACAGCAGGTATTCCGGCACCATCAGGAAGTCGTCCGCCTGCTGCAAACGCCCGGTTTTCGCGTCCTCGTAGAGCTGATAAATGCTGTTGAAGGGCTGGAACTGAATGCCCGTGCGGCGGTACAGCTCGGCGAAGGGCATATGCTGATGCACCTCGTCAATCACCGCCTGCGTGCGCTCGTCGCGGTAGGCGTGGCAGGGGAGAAGCGCCGCGCCGTCCTTCAACAGGACGTAATCGACCGCCCAAGTGTCGATGGACAGGCTGTCGATGTGCGGATACTTCGCAAACGCTGCCTTGATGCCCGCCTTGACGTGCTGGAAAATGCCCTCGATGTCCCAGATGAGATGCCCGTTTTCGCGCTGCATTCCGTTCGGGAAGCGGTAAACCTCGTCTGTTTGGAGCGCACCGTCCGCCTCGATGCCGACGATGTGCCGCCCGGACGATGCGCCGATGTCAATCGCCAGAAAAATGCGCTGCATGAGATACCTCCTTGGTGTCAACGTTCTGAACTGCTTTCATTATAGCGCAGGAAGCCGAATTCTGCCATGCGCAAAGGTAGCCGATTTTTTGTGAAAAGTCTACTTTGCGAAAAATGCCGAACCCGTAGTAATCAAGCGAAATTTGGTGTATAATATGGACAAAAGAGCATGGGGAGGATGCACATGCTGACCTACACGATGGATGTCTTGCCGGAAAGTATCTGGCTGCGGACGACGCCGGGCGCGTCCGCGATGGGGCAGCCGTATGTATGCACCGAGGCGGGGCAGTATCTGGCGCAGGAGCATTTTTCGACCGCCCGCACGCACAAGGAGAGTTACCTGCTCTTCTACACCCTGCGCGGCGCGGGGCTGATTGAGCAGGGGGATGACCGGGTGCTGCTGCGCGCGGGGCAGGCGCTGCTGATGGACTGCCGCAAACCCCAGCGGTACGCGACTGCCCCCGGTCAGCACTGCTGGCACCACGATTGGGTGCATCTGGACGGCGCAGGCGTGGCGGCAATGGCGGAATGGCTTATTCCGGAGGGAAAGCTGACCCCGATTACGCTAACCGACCAGAAAGTGGAAGAACAGTTCAAGACGATTTTCGCCGAGCTGGAGAGCGGCACGGTGGACAGTATGCTGCAAGTGTCGCTGGCGCTGCATCAGCTGCTGACGCTGTGCGCGCAGGGGCTGTTGAATCAGGAGCAGACGGAGAGCAATCAGCAGGTGATCCAGCAGGCGGCGCAGACCATCCGCGAAAAGTACAATCAACCGCTGGCACTGAATGATCTGCTGCGTCAGGCGCACATGAGCCGCAGCTACTTCCTGCGTCTCTTCCGCCGCTACATGTGTACGACGCCCTACAACTACCTCATCAGCACCCGCATCACGCAGGCGAAGGCGCTGCTGGCGCTGACGGACCGCAGCGTTTCCGAAATCGGGCGGGAAGTCGGTTTCGGGGATGCGAGCAACTTTTCCGCGCGATTTTCCGCCGCCGTCGGGCAAAGTCCGATGCAGTATCGGAGGAGTGCGCTGCATCAGGCGGAAAAAGAACAGGAATGATACAAACCTGTCTACAAATCAGCATATGTTATACTTGACAAAAGCGTTTCTTCGCGCTACACTGTTTCGGGTAACAATTTCCGAACTGGAGGAGTAGCATGATGGAGAAGAAGCTCGACGCCAAGGAAGCACGCGTGCAGATCTGGGAGGAACTGCTGCGCGTCGCCAAGCCGGACAGCAAGTTCAGCTGGCAGTTTTCCGAGTTCATTTGCGACTATGAGGGCAGCGAAAAGGGCACGGCGCTGCTGACCGCGACGGATATGTACAAAAACGCCCGCGTGATTTTCATTACGCCGGACAACAACCTCGAAACCCTGCGGGAACAGGCTTTCCGCGACAAAAAGACCGTCGTGATGACCAACTACGGCATTACGCGCGGCTTCTTCCTCATTCGCCCCGGTCAGATTCCGGAGGGCAAGGAGGAAATCGCGTCGCTGCTGGATGGCGTATCCCGCTACTGGAAGCATCAGACGCTGGCGCAGTTGAAAGAAGCCGTTGGGCATATCGACATGATGGTGACGGGCGCTTCCGCGATTACGCCCAGCGGCATCCGCTTCGGCAAGGGTCACGGCTATTTCGACCTTGAGTACGCGATGCTCTCGACTGTCGGGCTGTGCGACGAAACGACCGCGATTGTCGGCGCAGGGCATGATGTGCAGGTGGTGGATGTCGATGTGACAGTGGAGGATTACGACACGGCGATTGACTACATCGTGACGCCGACACGCCTGATTGAGACGCGGCACGAGTATCCGCGCCCGTCGAAGGGGATTATCTGGAGCCGCCTTGCGCCCGGAATGCGGGAGCAGATTCCGCCGATTCAGGAGCTTTGGTGCAAGGTGCATTGCAAGTGAATATAGGAAAAACCAGCGTGAAAGCGAAATGCTGCGCTGGTTTTTCCTGTTCTGGGGTGTTTCGTTCTATATATAATTTGTGCTTTTGGGCAGATGAGACCCCCCTGCATCAACACGCGGACACGGCATGAAAGAGCGCTCAACGCAATCGCGAAAAGGGTGTCGAGAGGGCCGAAGACCCTCCGCGGGTGCAGGGCAGCGCTCTGCTGGGGTCAAGGGGCAAAGCCCCTTGGTTTCCCCCAATCAACACGCGGGCAAAGCATGAAAGAGCGCTCAACTCAATCGCGCGAAAGGGTCAAGGGAGGAACTCCCTTGTGGGGTCAAGGGGCAAAGCCCTTTGCGGAGTCCAGAGGCAGAGCCTCTGGCGCCTCCCCCTCACTCCAACTCCTGCGTGTTCATGGAGACGGTGAAGCGGACTTTGTCGCCGAGCCAGTAGGTGGTGGAATATTCGACGGGGACGTTATGTTGGTCGAAGGAGAGACCGCGCACCATCAGGAGCGGGCAGTCGTAGGAGACGTCGAGCAGGTTGCGCTCGTCCGGCGCGGGGCGAACCGCCTCAATCGCGTCGTTGAAGCGGCGGATGATGGTGTTGTAGCGGCTGCGCAGGGTTGCGGTCAGTCCCTTTTCGCCCAAGCCTGTTTCGTCCAGACCGGGGAAACGCGCCAGGGACAGCCACGAACGCCCGACTGCCAGCGGCTTATCGTCGAAGAGGAACAGACGCTTGATGTACACCACGGGCGTGCCGGGTTCAAGCTGCAAATGCTCAATGACATCCTCAGTCGGCGTGTCGAAGCGGCGGATGTTCAGTACCTGCGACGTCACCTGCTTGCCGTCATGACCCTCGTGGGTCGAGACAATCGAATAGAAATCCATCTTGTGGACAAACGGCGCGGGCTTTTCGCAAATCTTCGCGCCGCAGCCGCGCGACTTCTTGATGATGCCATCCTTCTCCAATTCCGCCAGCGCCTGACGCAGCGTAATGCGGCTGACGGCGTACTGCTCCGCCAGCGTGCTTTCTGACGGCAGCTGCTTGCGGTCGTTCCATTCGCCACGCTGGATGCGGTCGCTCAAATCCAGCTGAATTTGGTAATACGCGGGAACAGGGGAGCTTCGGTCGATAGAAAACTGCACGGGATAATCCCTCCTGAATGTGTCTGTATCTTGCCACATTGTATATCTTATGTCCTGTATAGATAATAAGACAAGTTCGCCCAAAAGTCAAGATGGCAATCCGCCATTCCGTGATGTGACAGCAAAAAAACAACAGGCGGTCGAATGCGCCAGAAAAGCCGAACGTTCGGAAAATGTCCGCTTTGGAAAGTTTTTGCCCCGTTTTAACGAAAATTTACGTCAAAACTACTTGACAGCATATGAAACTTATGCTATCTTTATGACAAGTAGACAAGCACGCGGTGGAAAAGGAACGGATCCGCCTCTTCCCACGCTGAAAACGCTCGTAAAGAGCAAGGAGGAATTATTTTATGGCACTGACGCGCAAAGAACGGACACTGGGCTGCCTGTGGGCGATGGCGTGCGGCGATGCACTGGGCGTTCCCTCATCCTTCCTGACCCCGGAGCAGATTAAGAGCAAATATGGCTGGATCGACACGTTCTATCCGCCGGAAAAGGGACACATTTTCCACGACGGGCTGCTCGCCGGCGAATATACCGACGACACGGAGCAGTCCATGGCACTGATGAACGCCTACATTCGCGACAAGAAGGTCGTGCCGATGAGCGTGGTGAAGGAAATTATCGCGTGGGCGGACCGCGTGAAGGACAAGTACGCCAGCCCGCTGGGGCCGAGCACCGAGCGCGCGCTGAAGAACATCGCGGCGGGCGGGGACATCACCGTCTCCGGCAAGTGGGGCAACACCAACGGGTCGTCCATGCGCATTGCACCGCTGGGCATCATCCACGGTCTGCGCGGAAGCACCCTGCAAGAGCTGGCGCGTGACGTTGCCCTGACTGACCTTGCGACGCACAACACCCGCGTCTGCAACGCCGCGGCGACGGCGATTGCGTGGGGCGTGGCGCAGGCGATGCGCGGCGAAGAGAACCTCGACAAGATTGTGGATGCAACCATCGAAGCGGCGGCGGAGGGCGCGAAGTACGGCTTCTCCATTCCCTCGCCGGACATCGGAATGCGCATTGCCCTCGCGTGCGACATTGTGCGCAAGGCCAAGGACGACCAGCAGGCGCTGCATGACCTGTACGCCATGTTCGGCGGCGGCGACCTGTCCGCGGACTCCATTCCGTCGGCGATTGCGCTGTTCCTGTTGGGCAAGGGCGACGTGAAGAAAACGCTGGAATACTGCGTCAACTTTGGCGGCGACTGCGATACCAATGGCGCGATGGCGGGCGCGATGGTCGGCGCGATGGCGGGTATCGACGCGGTTCCGCAGGTGTGGCGGGACAAAATCAGCGAAATGAATGCCTGCAATTTCGCCAAGGATGCGGACGAAATTCTGGCGCTGATTCCCCAGTGGCATGTAGCATCGGAAAGCGATGTGGCTGATCTCATAAAGGAGTGATGGCAGTGGAAACGGCGAAGAAGCAGGGGAGCATTAAGCTCCGGCGGATGAAAACGCCTAAACCCTTCAAAAAGCGGATTGAGCCGTGGCTCTGGCTGATGCCGGCGCTGGTGTTCTTCCTCGTCTTTACATACTATCCGTTTATCAAGACCGTCGTCTCCAGCTTCTTTGTTGTCAACAAGATGGGGGTCTTCAAGCAGTTCGCGGGTTTTGACAACTATGTACGCGTCCTCAAAGACCGCTCCTTCCAGACGGCGATTCAGAACACGTTCATCTACGTTCTGCTCGCTTCGCCCGTGAGCATCCTCATCGCGCTGCTGCTGGCGCTGATTGCGGCGAAAAAGCGCACCATGTCCGTGGCGTATGAGACGCTGTTTGCCGTCACGATGGCGATGTCCATGTCCGTCAGCGCGATGATTTTCAAGCTCGCCTACAATCCGAATATCGGCATTTTGAACTACATCCTTGGCGTCAAAATCAACTGGCTGAATGACAAGCACTACGCGATGGTCGCCATCAGCATCATCGCGACGTGGATGAATGTCGGCTATAACTTCATCTTCCTCCTGGCAGCGGTGCGCAACATTCCGCCGGAGATTCTCGAATCCTGCGAACTCGACGGCGCGCGCCCCTTCCACCGCACGGTCAACATCATCCTGCCCATGATTTCGCCCACGACTTTTTACCTCATCTGCACGTCGCTGGCAAAGAGTATGATGATGTCCGGGCTGGTGCTGATTTTCACCGGCGGCGCGTCGCTGAACACCACCGCGAATATCGACACCATGATTTCCTACATGTACAAGCAGTCGGTCAACAACCTGAACTACAACAAGGGCTATGCGGCGGCGATTATCGCTTTCCTGATGACCTTCGTGGTGATGCTCATCAGCTTCCGCTTTGAGAAGAAGGGAGTGCATTACTCGTGACGATGGCGCAGTCTTTGAAGATTCGCAAGCGCTTCCGCAGCGTGCTGTACCAGATTGTCGCAATCGCGATTGGCATTCTGCTGGTGACACCGATTCTTTACGCCTTGGTGATTTCGTTCATGCCGGGGGAGGACATCCTCACCATTCCGCCGCGCTTCATCCCGTCGCGGTGGATTACCGACAACTACAAAATGGCATGGACGCTGACGACGCTGCCGCGGTTCATGCTCAACTCGCTGATTCTGGCGGGTGTGTCGAGCGTTGTGCGCGTCATTACCGCGTCGATGGCGGCGTTTGCCCTCTCGTTCTTTGAATTCCGCGGGCGCAATGTCATCTTCATGCTCATCATGGGCACGATGATGGTTCCCAGCGACATTGTGCTGGTGTCGAACTACCACACAGTTTCCCGGCTGGGGTGGATTAACACCTACATGGGCATGATGATTGTCTTCTTCGTCTCCGCAAACAACATCTTCATGATGCGGCAGTATTACCTGACGTTCTCCAAGGACTTGAAGGAAGCCAGTGAGGTGGATGGCTGCGGGAACATCCGCTTCTTCTGCACCATTCTGCTGCCGCTCTCCACGCCGATTATCACCACCATCTTCATTTCGTCCTTCATCAGCACTTGGAACACCTACCTCTGGCCGATGCTGGTGACGAACGATAACCTGATGCGCACGGTGCAGGTCGGTGTGACGATGCTGAACTTCCCCGAAGGCTCGACCTACGGTCCGGTCATGGCGGCGAGCATGATTGTCCTGCTGCCGACGCTGGCGGTGTTCGTCATCTTCCGGCGGCAGATTGTCGGCGGCATCATGGGCGGGGCGGTGAAGGGGTAAGGGGGTTACCCCTTCATCTGAGGCTTCCTCCCGGCGCGGAATAGCAGTTTCTTGATTGCTTGTCACGCAGGGGTTTCGCCTCTGCGGAGGCGACCAAAGGGCTTTCCGATCGCCCTTTGGAAACCTTCGGCTCGCACCCATGTTACTTGGATTTATATTGGAAGTTATTCAGTTAGTGTACTGTTCGTTTTTCTAAGCAACGGATTTGCACAAGCCGCATGAAGCTCCAAAAGTTGCGGCGCCGAAGGGGTCAAGGGGGCGAACGGAAAGCCCCTTGTCGCCTCCGCAGAGGCGAAACCAATGCTATGCAGCAATAGTACCCCGCGATTCAGAAATCGCATGAACATTGTATCCCAAGGCAAAAAGCCTTGACGATAAAGAAGGAGGATTACCCCATGAAACGCATCATTTCTCTCGTGATGGCGCTTGCACTCGTCCTGACGGCTATGGTCGTTCCGGCTGTGGCGGAAAATCAGGATGTGCGCACGGTGGAATTCTGGCATACGCTGACCGGCGTCAACGGCGCTGCGGTTGAAGCGATTGCCGATCATTTCAACGCGACTGTCGGTGCTGAAAAGGGCATCGTGGTCAAGGCGGTCTATCAGGGCAACGACAACTCCGAGAAGCTCAAGACCCTCGCGCAGGCGTCTGACTTCGCGAACTTCCCGGACGTCGCCATGATCGCCGGCGCGGGCATCCCCAGCGCCGTGACTTACGACAGCCTCGTGCCTGTTGGAACGCTGATTGACCGCGAAGGCAATTCCATCAGCCGCGACGACCTCGAACCCAACATGCTGCGCTCCTACACCTACGAGAACCAGCTTGTTGGTATGCCGTTCTCCTGCTCCGCAATCATGCTGTACTACAACTGCGACATGTTCCGCGAAGTGGGTCTTGACCCGAACACGCCCCCGACGACCATCGCGGAAATGGCGGATGACATTTCTAAGCTCATGGTCAAGGACGGCGACACCGTCACCCGCTATGGCCTGAACGTCGCGGTGCGCCGCTATCAGCTGGCGAACTGGATCGGCGGTCAGGGCGACTACAACTTCTTCGGCGACAACGAGGGCGGCCGCACCGCTCCCATGACTAAGGTCACCTTCGGCGAAGATGGCACGCTGCGCAACTTCCTGACCGAATGGCAGAAGGTCATTGCGACCGGCGGCTACAAGCCCTACGAAGACGACATCAACGAAGAATTCTCTCTGGAACTCTTCGGCATGGCGATTATGTCCACCGCCCGCATTGGCAAGATTAAGAGCCTCGTTGGCGACAAGTTTGAATGGAACGTCGCTGCGCTGCCGAAGGTGAACGCGGACGACAAGGGCGGCATCGCGGTTGGCGGTTCTTGCGTCGTCATGTTTGACCCGGACAACGACCCGGCGCAGGTTGATGCGACGTGGGAGTTCGTGCAGTTCATGGTTTCCGCGGAAGAGCAGTTCCAGTTCCATCAGGCGACGGGCTACATCCCCGTGAACAAGACCGTCTACGACCTGCCCGAAGCGGACAAGTGGTTTGAAGAGAACCCGATGTACAAGGTTGCCATCGACTGCATCCACGCGTCCAACCCCAACGTGCAGGAACCCTTCGACATCATCAACTGGGAAATCGACTCTGTGATTAAGACCCACATGCTGGCGTTCGCCAACGGCGAGGAAACCCTCGACGAGTGCCACGACCGCATTGTGGAAGAATGCAACGAACGTCTGGATGACTACCATCTGGCGAACGACTAATACTATTTCCAGATTCAACTGCGCCATCTGCTTGCGCCTTTTCCCTTCTGGCGTCCGCTCATTCCACTTAGCGTAGTGCTGCTACGCTGCGTTTCATTCACGTTAGCCAGAATGAAAAATTCGCGGCGCATCTTGGCGCATTCTTATCTGAAAATAGTATAATCTGGTACAATAGGAACCCCCAACGGAAATCAACCCATCCCCCCGCTCAGCAATGGGCGGGGGCGATGGGGCAGGAGAAAGCATCATGGTCAAACTGGTGGTCAGCGATTTGGACGGTACGCTCATTGATTCAAGCGAGCAGCTCACCGACACAGCCCGCGAAATGGCGCGCTGGCTGAAAGACAGAAACGTGCTTTTCACGTTCGCCACAGGGCGCGTGCAGGGCATGACGGAACGGTATGCGCAGGACATGCAGGTGTCCATTCCCTATGTAGCGACCAACGGCGCGGCGCTCATTGCCCCGGATGGGGTGCTTTTTCGCCGCAAAGTGCCGCTGAAGCCGCTGGAAACCATGCTCCGCAAGGCGGATAGCATGGGCATGAGCATCATTTACAGTGAAGACGGCTATGAGAAGGTCTGCCGCGAAACGCCGTATATTCTCCGGCAGCGTGCGGCCTTTGGACGATACAATGACGTTGCGCCCCTGACGCAGGCGGATTATGACGGAAAGCAGATGGAAAAAATCTGCGTCATGGACAGCGACAAAACCGGGGACAAAATCGACTATGTGGAGGACTTCATCCGGCGTCTCGGCGACCAGTACAGCTACACGCGCTATGGCGACAAGGCAGTCGAAATCGTGCATCCCGGCTGCACGAAAGCGGCGGGCGTAGCGGAGCTGGCGAAGCGGCTGAACATCCCGATGTCGGATGTGCTGGCGATTGGCGACGACGAGAATGATTTGCAGATGCTGCGCTTGGCGGGGCACACGGCGACGGTGCAGAATGCGCTGGCGAAGGTGAAGCCGCTGGTGGCGTATGTTTCGCCGTACTGCCATTCGGCGGGGGTCTTCGATGCGGTGAAGCACTTTATTGGAGAATAAGCAGGGGAGTATCATTGCCTTAGTTTTGTGGTATTGCGTCAGAACCGACCTCATCCGCCTTCGGCACCTTCCCCAGAGGGGAAGGTGTCGCCGCAGCGACGGATGAGGTTGGACAAACACGCGGACACAGCCTGAAAGTGTCACCAACTCAATCGCGAAAAAGGGTCAAGGGAGGAACTCCCTTGCAGGGTGCAGGGGCAGCGCCCCTGCTGGAGTCCAGAGGCAAAGCCTCTGGCGGAGTCAAGGGGCAGCGCCCCTTGGGTTCCTCCATAAACACGCGGAAGTTGTATGAAGAAGTCACCAACTCAATCGCGAAAAAGGGTCAAGGGAGGAACTCCCTTGCGGGGTCAAGGGGCAGCGCCCCTTGGGCCCACCTGATGAAAGGAAAGAAAGCCATGCGGCTGTCAACATCAACGTGTATGTATTTCAATCGCCCGGACGGGACGAAAGCAAGCATTCTGGACAGCGTGCGGACGCTGGGGCAGGCGGGGTATCGCGTGCTGGACATGAATTTCCATGACCTGAGCGTGTTCGATACGCCGTTCAAAACGCCGCACTGGGAGACGCTCATCCATCAGGCGAAGGACATCGCCGACGAGATGGGCATCGAGTTCTCGCAGGGGCATTTGCACTTCTATAACTTCTGCGACCCGAACACGCCCGACAAGGAGTTCCTCGACGAACTCATCCGCCGCGGCATTGAGGGCGGGCGCATCCTCGGCATCAAGTGGCTCGTCATCCACGCCGCGACCGATTTTGACAGCGTAACCCCTGTCCGCGACAGCAAGCGCAAGACCATCGAGTACCTGAAACCGCGCATTGAGCTGGCAGGGAAGTACGGCGTAGGCATCGCGGTGGAGAACCTGTGGGAGGAGAACATCGCGCCGAAGCGCCGCTACTGCGTGACGGCGGAGGAACTCGGCGACCTCGTGGACAGCCTGCCGTATGACAACGTCGGCTGCTGCTGGGACGTTGAACACGCCTCCATCTGCCATCAGGATCAGCGCAAAGCCCTGCAATATCTCGGCAAGCGCCTGAAAGCCACCCATATCTCCGACTACAATTCCATCAAGAACGACCATATTCTGCCGTTCTCTGGGCTGAGCGACTGGACGGAAATCACCGACGCCCTGCGTCTGGCGCAGTACGACGGCGATTTCACCTATGAAACGCATAACTTCACGGCAAAAATGCCGGATGAAGTCATCATGTCGGGCTTGAAACACAGCATCGACATCGGAAATCTGCTGATTGATATGATTCAAGGAGGTCATCAAGCATGAACAAGATGGATTTCGACAGCGCACTTCGCCGCCAGGTCATGAGCCTGCCGGAGCTGATGCGACAGCAGTACGCCGACCTGGAGCCAAAGACGCGCACCGTCCTCTCCACGCCGGAAATCTTCAATATCCAGCGCATTGTGCTGACCGGCTGCGGCGACAGCTACGCCGCGCTGCTGGCGGTGAAGCCCGCGTTCGAGAAGTACGCGAAGATTCGCACCGAAGTCGTGCCGACGATTGATTTGGCGCGCGACTACGAGAAGAAGAACCTCGGCTATGCGCCGCAGAGCCCGCTGGTCATCGCCGTGTCGAACTCCGGGCAGGTGGCGCGCGTAGGGGAGGCAGTTCGCCGCTGCCGCAAGGCGGGCGCGTTCACGCTGGGCATCACCGGGCATGAGGAATCCGTGCTGGGGCAGAGCAGCGAGCGCATCCTGAAGCTGGACATCCCCAAGTTCGAGTCCGCCCCCGGCACGCGCAGCTACATGGTCTGCGTGATGGCGCTGTACCTGCTGGCTATCCGCATCGGCGAAGTGCGCGGACGCTACACGATGGATGTTGCGAGCGCGCGCCGCAAGGAAATCAAGGCGCTGGCGGATGCGCTGGAAACCGCTCTGCCCGCCATGGACGACACCGCGTTCGCCGTCGCGCAGCAGTGGAAGGACATGGACTGCTACGACTTCGCGGGCAGCGGCTTCGAGTACGCCTGTGCGTTCTTCGGGCAGGCGAAGGTGTTTGAGGCGATTGGCCGCCCGGCGATGTACATCAACACCGAGGAATGGCTGCACCTGAATTTCTTCGTCAATCATCCGGAGAAAATCGGCACGATGATTTGGGCGGCGGAGGATAACAAGGCGGATTCCCGTACGCTGGAAACCATCGGCTATGCCAAGCAGTTGGGCCGTCCGCTGGCGATTGTGACTGACCGCGAGATGCCGGACGAAACGCAGGCGGCGGTGTTCGTCATCCCGAAGGCGAAGAACGTGCTGGCGGAAAGCCTCTACAACTTCGTCCCGGCGTGTCTGGTGTTCGGTTATTTGATGACGATGCTGGGTGAACGCAGCGGACGCGGCTGCGAAGGCCCGTGGTCGTTCTCCAAGGGTGCGGCGTGCGTGCGGCAGAGCGAAATTGTCATGGTGGACGACTGAGGAGGAAAATCAACAATGCTGAAGTGCTTCAATTTGGAAACCAAGCCTAACGATGTCATCAACCTGACCGACGACATCAAGCAGTTCGTTGCCGAGAGCGGCATCCAGAGCGGCGAGTGCATCGTCTTCAATCCGCATACGACGGCGGGGCTGACGATTACGTCCTTCTGGGATCCGGCTGGCTTTGAGGATTTGCAGGACGAGATCTGCCGCCTGATTCCTACCCGCATCGACTTTAAGCATCAGCACGATACGCCTACCGATGCTGCGGGGCATGTGAAATGTTCCCTGCTGGGCGTGAGCATCCCGCTGATTATCGACGGCGGCAAGCTCGTGCTGGGCGGCAGTCAGGGCATCTTTTTCCTTGAATTCGACGGCCCGCGCAAGCGCAAGTATTACGTCAAGCTCATCAGCGACAAAGCGTAAGGGGTGAAACATATGCGGAAGATTATTGTGGACTGCGACCCCGGCATGGATGACTCCTCTGCGATCATCATGGCGGTCAAGAATCCGAATCTCGACATTCAAGCGGTGACGACGGTCAACGGCAATTATCCCGTGGACATAACCTACCGCAACGCGCGGCGCATCATGCGGATGCTGGGGCGCGAGGACATTCCGGTCTACCGCGGCTGCTCGCGCCCGCTGGTGCGCGACATCCCGAACGACCCGTTTACCCACGGGCGCGACGGGCAGGGCGAATCCTTTCTGCCGGATTCGGAGCTGCCGGAGAACCCGACCCACGCCGTCAATGCGATTATCGACCTCATCCGTCAGCAGCCGGGCGAAATTACACTGGTCTGTCTGGCGCCAATGACCAATATCGCTATGGCACTGCGCCTTGCCCCGGACATCAAGGATAAGATTGTCGAAGTGATTGCCATTTCCGGCGCATTCGGGCTGAATGAGGCGTCTTTCCTCAACGCCACGGGCGACACGCCTCAAAGTGAGTGGAACGTCTACGTTGACCCGGAAGCGACGAAGCAGGTCTACGAATCCGGCTTGAAGGTGACGGCGATTGGGCTGGACGTTGCGACGTACTTCTCCGTGGACTTCACGGATGAAGACCTTGCGCGGCTGGCGGCGAGCGACAAGCCCGAAGCAAAGTTCCTCCATCAGGCGATCTCCTTCGTGCATGGGCGCGGCTTCCAAGCCTACTGCGCGGTCATTGACTGCATGGCAGTTGCGGCGACGGCTGACCCGACGCTGCTCAAGAGCGTGCGCGGCCGCGTTGGCGTATCGACGCAGGACGGTTTGACCCTTGGCATGACGATTATGGATCGCCGCCATCACCACGTCTGGACGAACCTGCCGGAAATCAACGTCGCCGTCAGTGCGGACTATGCTCGCTTCCTGCACGGACTGATTGAGGACTTTTTGAAATAAACCGAAACGCAAAGCAAAGAAGGCTGCGGCGCTCATCCGCTGCAGTCTTTTTTGCACAAAAAAGCAGGAACTTTTGTGCTATATGGCGAATATAACACCAGAAAGAAACAAACAGAATTCTATGAGAGAAAGAAGGTGAAACGCAATGGCATGGTGGGAAGCAGGCGCGCGAATTCTGCTCGCTATCCTGATTGGTTTGGCAATCGGCTATGAGCGCGAACGCCGCAATAAACCGGCGGGTACACGAACGCATATCCTCGTCTGCCTCGGCGCGGCGCTGATTGCCGTGATGGAGAACTACGTCGAAGCGCGCGTGCTGGCCATTAACACCGACGTGCTTAACACCGGCGTGGCGGTCAGCATGGGGCGCATCAGCGCGCAGGTGGTCAGCGGTATCGGCTTCCTCGGTGCAGGGACGATTTTTTCCAGCCGGAAGAAGATTGCGGGGCTGACAACGGCCGCGTCGCTGTGGTGCGCCGGGTGTCTGGGACTTGTCGCCGGCATGGGCTGCTACACGCTCGCCCTCAGCGGATGTACGCTTGTGCTGCTGACGCTGACCATCGTCCAGCGGATTATCCCCGCGACGACAATTCGGCAGGTGGAAATTCAGTATGACCACCGTGTTGAAACCACAGGGTACATCAAAGCGTTCTTTGCAACACACAGCGTCGATGTGCTGAATGTGGATTTCCACTCCGAAAACAGTAAAAACGAGCGCGTGTACACCAGCATCTACACGGTGCGAATGTCAGCACGGGTGAATCTGGTGGATTTGTTCGGTCCGCTGTCGGAATATGAACATGTGAGGGCGTTTCGGATAAGGCAACCGCAGTAATACCCAAAGGTAATACTATTTCCAGATTCAACTGCGCCATCTGCTTGCGCCTTTTCCCTTCTGGCGTCCGCTCATTCCACTTAGCGTAGCGCTGCTACGCTGCGTTTCATTCACGTTAGCCAGAATGAAAAATTCGCGGCGCATCTTGGCGCATTCTTATCTGGAAATAGTATAAAAAGAACCGGACGAGGCACATGCTTCGTCCGGTTTGCTGCGTCAATCGTGCAGCATAAGTCGTTCCGCCTTACAGACAGGCGTTTTTGTCCAGCGTCACGTCTGTTTTTGCCACCAGATACGGGCGCGCATCCTTCTTATCCGGAATCACGTCGTACCCCGCCAGCGACAGGCCGTGCACATGCCGCGCCCACAAGCCGCGTGCCGGTGCGTCGCCGAGGTCGTCAATCATGTGCGCGTCGGGATATACGCCGCGCAGTTCGCTGATGGCGCCCTCGTCAAGCACCGCCTTTTCGCTTGCGTGCTGGGTGATTACCACGTCATGCAGCAGCACGTCCTCAATTGCCTTTTCAGGGATGCCGATGAAGTACGATCCGCGTGCGCCGTTGTCGCCGCCGCGAACGTGGCTGATGGCAATCCGCCGCAGCGTGCCGACGGGCGGCTTCGGGTCGCCGGGCTTGACGCGCCCGCGGTCTTCAAGCCGCAGGAAGAAGGGACTCCACGCGCGGTCAATCGTGATGTTCTCAATGAGGAAGTTTTCCAGCGTCCCGCCGTCCACCATTTCAAGCGATACGCCGGAATCGGAACAGCGGTGCTTCAGTCCGCTGGGGTCGTGTTCGACACCGCCGATTTGGCAGTTGCGTACCAGCACATCGCGGAAGTCGCCCTGCGTGTCCGTGCCGACCTTCAAGGCGTTGCAGCAGCTGTACAGGCGGCAGTTCTCGATGAGGACGCGCTCAGTGTTGCGCTCGCTTGCGCCCTTGAAGCAGCACGCGTCGTCGCCGGATTCCACGTCGCAGTTGCGGATGATGACGTCGCGGCAGCCGTCGATGTCGATGCCGTCGTTGTTGTAGTTCGTCTGATTGCGGACGGTCACGCGCTCCAAGAGCACGCGGTCGCAGTTCAGGTAGTTTTCCATCCAGCAGGCGGCGGAGCGCAGCGTGATGTCATGCACATGCACGTCGCGGCAATCGACGATGCGCATCAGGAACGGACGTCCAGGCGTGCCGTGGCAAGTCTCGTCGCCGGGGAAATTCGCGCGCGTACCCTGCCCGTCCAGCTCGCCGCCGCCGCAGATGCAGATGTTCTCGCACCCTTCGGCGAAAATCAGCGACTGGTTCATGCCCATGTTCGTGTCCTGCACGGTCAGGCGGCGGGCGATTTGCTCCGGGTAATCCGCGAGGTCGGTGGACGCGAGAAGCCGGCTGCCGCTATCGACCATCAGGCGGACATTGCTGCGCAGAATCAGCGTGCCGGAGACGTAATCGCCGCCGGACAGCCGGACGGTGCCGCCGTGTTCGCCCGCCTTGTCGATGGCGGATTGAATCGCGCGGGTCGCCTTTTCGCCGGGAACGAGCCCGAAGTCCTCCGGGCGGAACGTCGCGTCTGACCCGTGCCAGCCCGTCAGCGACGCGGTCAGTTCATCCGCCATCTTGTGCAGGCGGCTTTGAAGCGGTGCGAACCAGTCCGGCAGGGTGTATTTCGGCGTCAGGCGACCTGCAATTTCCTCCAGCGGGATGAAGCACGGATGCTCCTTCAAATGCTCGTTCGGGGAATGCAGCGTCAGGTACAGCTGCCCATCCAGTGCGCGGAACACCATGCCGTGGCCGCCGTCGCGCCGGAAAAGCGGCTCAACCTGCGTGAAATGCCCGGTAATGTCACCATTGTCGCTGATGGCAACACCCTCTGTATACCCCTCATCAGAGAAACTTGCCCACAGGCACAGCAGCGTGCCGTCCGCCGTCCGCCACATCGACGGGCCGTCCGTCACATAGCCGTCGCGCCCGCTGGAGCGGTGATGCACCAGCCGCGCCCATTCCGCTTCGGACGCATGGAAGAGCAGTTTCGGTTCGCCGATGGAGCGGGAAAGGTCATCGGAGAGGGGCATGGCGCAGATTTCGCCGTCGCCGACCTGCACCCACTCGTGCGCAAAGACGAGATACGGCTTGTCGTCCGGGCTGACGTAGAGCGTCCCGTCAAGGCACTCCCAATTGGAGGGGGTCACGCGCCCGTCGCTGTGCGGCACGAACGGCCCCAGCGGGTCGTCAGCGGTCAAAATTGCCGTGCCGCGGCAGAGGTCTTCGCGCTTGAAGCTCGCCAGCATGTACAGCTTGCCATGGTATTCGTGCACTTCGGGCGCCCAGTAGTTGCGATCCGCCCAGAATGTGCCGTCGTTGTGGAAGCACTCGAAGGGGCCGTCCCAGTTTTCCAAATCGCGGCTGACGTACACATCGAAGCCGTCCGCGGGACCCCAGCAGGTTGCGCCGCGCGTGCCGTAGAGGTAATACTGCCCGTTCCGCGTCAGCACAAAGGGGTCACGGATGTTGATTTCTTCGCGCTTCATGGGTTATTTTTCTCCTTTCAGGACTGTCAGCATGTTCTCAACGTCGGTCAGGCGAACCAGAAAGCGTCCGCCGCCGTCGGTCGTCGCCAAGGCGTAAAAAGCGTCGCAGGCTTCATAGCGGACGGTGGATGTGCTGCCGTCACGCAGGGTGAAGGTGACATCCGCCAGCAGGGAAGTGCCTGTGGCTTCTTGCGGGGCAGTTTGGTCGAACTGCAGGGCGATAATGGACAAATACGCATCGGTAAATTCGTCACGCGTGACAGCGTTTTCGTTCCAGAACCAGCGCTGACCAATGTTGTCGTCGCCATTTTCGTACTCGATGCGCAGGGTCGTTTCGCCGTCCGCTGTTGTCACGCGCACCTGTGACAGCGTGGCGACAACCACGGGCGATACAAAGCGGTCAAGCAGCGTGTTCAGCCCGGCGCTTTCCGCGAAAGTTAGCTGCGTGCGGCGGATGCGGTAGATATCGCCGGTTCTGTCCATACGGGCATACACCATGCCGTCGCCCGCGTCGCTGCCTAAGTGGATGTCGCGAATCTTGCCGTCTTGGAACGCGGCAATCAGGCGGCGCGGCGCATCCAGCCCATACGCTGCCAGACCAGCGGCGTCCGCCACGGTGGTGACGTACTCGTCCGCTGAAACCGCGCACAGCCCCGTGATGAATGCCTCAATGCGCTCGGTGCTGCCCGCATGGGCGATGGGCGAGGTCACCGACCACGCCATCAATTTGCCGCTTGATTTGGTGAATATGAGCTGCCCGTCGTCCGTCCCGGTCAAGGCAATCTGCACGGCGGCGGAGGCGCTTTCGTCAATTGCGCTGGGGAGCGTGTGCAGGGCGTTCAGCGGCTGCACCATTGTCTCATGGAAGTCGTAGGGGACGAGGTACACGTTTGTGTCGCCGTCGAGGGCGACATAGCAGCTTGCGCCGTCGGAGGTCAAGCGCCCGATGCGCAGGACGCGGGTCGTGCCGTCCTTGCGCGTCAGGGTGATGACGGCGTCGGGGTCGGTCAGTCCGCAGGCGTCGCGGTCGAGCGCAGGATAGGTCGCTGTCGCCGGAATGTGCTGCGCAGTTAAAAGCAGCATCTGCCATGCGGCGGTGCTGAACGTGAAGTCCTCCTGCCCCGATACCAGAAACGGCTGGGACAGCGCGTTGTATACGCCAAGCAGATTGCCATTCTGGTCAAACGCCATGTCGGATACGGCGGTGTAGCGCTGCGACCCTTTAGGCTGCACGGTAATGCTCTCCAGCGCCGCCACGGAATCCTCATAGAGCATGAAGTAACCCGGCGCGTCGGTGGATTCCGGCGCAGGCGCTTCCGCAGGGGCAACCGCGCTGCCGAGCAGCACATACACGCCGCCGAGCAGCGCGCAGACGAGCGCCATCAGCAGCAGGCGAAGTCCGCGCCGCATTACAGCCGCCTCCTTTTCAGCAGCACAACCGCCATCGTCAGCAGCAGTACGCCGGGAATCAAGGTCAGGGCGAGAATTGTTACGCGCTGGCGGCTGCTTTCGCTGTCAAAGGTGATGCGCTGCGCCGGAAGCCGCTTCACGCCCGCGTCGAGCGACGCCGTCTGGTCAATGTCCGCCATGTCGGTCACGAGGTCAGTCAGCAGGGCAAGGTTATCGCTGGCATCCAAGACGGATGCGCCGCTGATGGCCGCGCTGTCCCGGAGCATGTCGCTGGAAGCCAGCAGAGACAGCGCCGTGCCGCTGCTCTTCTTCGCCATTGCGCCGAGCAGGAACTGCCCGGACACGTCGCCTGCTTGACTATCCAGCGCATTGCCGGACGCATCCGGGTGCAGCACGGCGCGGTCGGAGGTGGTCAGCAGGGGGGTCACAGTCACGCCGGGACGAAGCGCAGGCGTAATCAGCGCAGACGCGCGCGGCAGCAGCACCCGCCCGGTAATCTCGTAATCCGCCGCGACAACGGGGGAAAGGTACTCCGGCGCATCAACATAGCGGTCGCTTTCCGCCGCGCTTTCAACGACCCAGCCGGACTGAAAGCCCAAGCCGTACAGGCTGCAGACGGCTTGCAGCTGCGTCAGGCGCGAAAACGGGGTATCCGCGCCGCACGCGACCAGCACGCGTCCACCGTTATCCAGAAAAGCGGCAAGCGTCTGTGCCTCATCGCCTGTCAGGTCGCTGCGGGGAGCAAGCAGCAGCAGAATGTCCGTCGCGGCGGGCGCAATGCGGGCGATTTCCCCCGAATGCACCTCGAAGCCGTTCGAACGCAATTGCAGCGCCAGCAGGGAACAGTCCTCCTGCGAAAGCTCTCCGTGACCCGTCAGAAAGTACACGCCGACGGGATGGTCCGTACACGCGCGCCCAATCGCGCCGATTAACTGCGCTTCACCGCAGTAGATGGTGTATTCCTCGCCCAAGACCGTACGGGAGAACAGAAACTCCTCTGGCGAAAGGCGGATGATGCGCGTCGCGTCCTGATTGGTGATGAACACTGTGCCGTTCTCGATGCTGCCCGCGTCGCCGCTCAGCGCGGCAATGCGCTGCGGCTGCGTCACCGGGTCAATCGTCTCCACGCGCACATGGGCGCACTCAGCGCTCATCTTGTTCAGCGTCTCGGTCACAAGGTCACGGACGGTGCTGTCATAGCCGGATGTGTACACCGGGTAAAGCAGCACATCCTCATCCAGCGCATGCAGGCGGGAGAGCGTGTAGTCGCTTAAGTTTGTTACCCCGCTCGGCGACACATCGAGCTTCAAGTACCACTTTTCCTCCGCGCGCTGGCTGACCAGCACGACCAGCACCGCCATCACAACTGCCAGCACGCACGTCAGCAGGTGATAGATCCCATAGGGCATGGATTTCTTCTTCATCAAAAATCACCCCTTTGCGTGGCGGCGCTTTTCCATCGCGCGGTCGGTCAGGAAGAACATCAGCGCGGTGAAGGCGACAAAATACACGATGTCGGACAGGCTGACGATGCCGTTGGCGAAGTCGCCCAGCCGCGAAGAAGAGGGCAGGAAGCCCAGTATCACGCTGACTGGGTGGAGGTACGCGCTTGTGCCCGCCTGCGGGACAATGTAATGCTCCGACAGGTACATCAGCACGTTCACGCCCAGCGTCAGGATGGCGGCGGTAATCTGGTTCGTGCAGAGCGAAGAGAGCAGCACGCCGACGGACACCATCGCCGCGTCAAGCAGATAGTAGCCGAGGAACACCACCGCGATTTCCGACCACGCGATTTGCGCATACGGGGCAATCAGCAGCGGGTAAATCAGCGCCAGCAGCATGGCAATCATCAGCAGCGCCAGCGACGCAAGCGCCTTGCCCAGCACAATCTGCCCCAGCGGAACAGGGGAGGTGAGCAGCAATTGGTCGGTGCGCATCCGCTTTTCTTCCGCGAACAGGCGCATCGTCAAAAGCGGCGCAATCAGCATCAGCGGCAGCTGCATCCCCGAAAAGAGCAGGTTCATGCTCGCGCTCATTTCCTGCCCGATGTTGATAAACACAAACACCAAGCCGGACAAAAGCGCATACATCGTCAGGAACACATACCCGACGGGGGTAGTGAAATAGCCGCTCAATTCATGGCGGAATACGGCGCGCATTCACTCCACCTCCTTTCGGCTGATGTCCTTCCGGGCGATGACGTGCAGGAACGCATCCTCCAGCGCGTCGCTGCCGTTTGTCTCTTCCAGCAGCGCACAGTGATTTTCGTAGCACAGCGCGGACACCTGTGCGCGCAGGTCGGCATCCATCTCGTGGCGAATCAGCAGCAGATGGCAGCCGTCTTCCCGGCAGTCCTGCTCCGTTACTTCCGTTACGCCCGGCAGTTCGCGAATCAGCATCATCATCGCCGCATCCCCGCGGTACATCAGCCGCAGACTTGCCGCGCCGCGCAGCAGCGCATCCATTGTGCCGTCATAGCGGATGACGCCTTCGTCCAGCACAATCGCGCGCCCGCAGACGTTTGTCACTTCGCTGAGCAGGTGCGACGAGAGCAGAACGGTGCTGTCCTGCCCCGCGCGGCGGATGACCTCGCGCATCTGCGCCATTTGCAGCGGGTCAAGTCCGCTGCCGGGTTCATCGAGGATGAGCAGCGGCGGCTGCCCCAGAAGCGCCTGCGCGACGCCCAAGCGCTGCCGATACCCCTTCGACAACCGCCCGGACAGCCGATGCGCATATGCCTCCAGCCCCGTCAGTTCAATCACGCGGGCGATTTCCGCCGTCTGTGTACTTGCTTTCAGCCAACGCAGACGGCAGCAGTAGCGCAGATACTCCGTCACCGTCATGTCGGGATACAGCGGCGGCTGCTCCGGCAGATACCCCGTGCGGCGGCGGGCTTTCAGCGGCTGGGTCAGCACGTCATAGCCGCAGATGGAGATGTTGCCGCCCGACTGGCACAGATACCCCGTGATGGTGTTCATCAGTGTCGATTTGCCCGTGCCATTGCGCCCAAGCAGCGCAATGATTTCGCCCTTCTGCGCGGCGAATGTGATGCCTTTCAAGACCTCCCGTGTCCCGTAGCGCCGGGTCACGCCGCGCACGTCAAGCGTCGTTTCCATGGTTTGTGTCCTCCTTGCTGCGGCGGTACTGCAGCGGCGTGACGCCGGTAATCTGCTTGAAGCGGCGAATGAAGCTCGACGCATCGTAGTAGCCGACGTTCACGGCAATTTCCTTGATGGACAGTTCGGTTTCGGTCAGCAGCTGCTTTGAGCGCTCGACGCGAAGAATCGCCAGGTATTCGTTCGGGGAGACGCGGTTGCGCTCCTTGAAGGACAGCGAGAGTCGCGCGGTCGATACGCCGAACGCCTCGGCAATGGCGCTGATGGATAGTTCCGGGTCGGCGTAATGCTCGCGGATGTACGCCGCCACTTCCTCGATGCCGCCGGTCTCCTCGGTCGGCACGGGCTTCTCTGCTTGCAGAATCGCGTCGCACAATCGGCGGAGCAGCTCGTCCAAATCGTCTACGCTCTGGCAGCCGGAGAGGGAGAAGATGTCGTACATGTCCTTCATGTCGCTGCTGTCGGCGACGTTCGCGGCGTGTTCGCGCAGGAGCGTGTGAATCACGTCGTTGTAAATCAGGCGGAAGGCGAATGGCGTCATGCTGGAATGCTTGAGGAACGCCAGCAGCTCATCGAGCTTGCCGGAGAGCATAGCGCGGTTGTTCAGCACCAGCGCCTGATTGATGCCGTCGGTGATTTTGCGCGCCTGCGGCAGAATGTCGCGCAGGTTGACGGAGACGAACGAGTATTCCAGCACGCGGCTGTCATCCATGACAAAGCGGTTGTCGTAGGCGGTCGCGGCTTCGAGGTAGCACGCGGGCGCGTGGGTGAAATTTTGGTGCGCGTTGCTCATGGCGACACAGGCGTGGCCGTAGCGCTCGATGCAAATCTGGTGCAGCGCGTTTGCCACGTCGTGCAGCCCCTGCTCAGTGTCGGCGAAAACGACATAGAGGAAGTTGTTCATCGCCGCCATTTCGACCGAGCAGACGGTTACGCCTGTCACGCGGTTCAGCGGCTCCTCCTGCATGGTGAAGGGCTGGTCGTTCTGCTCCTGTTCGGGGCAGAGCACCATGCCGTAATACGGCTTGTCGATGTCCAGCCGGACACTCATGGCGGCGGCGACGGCGAGTTCGCGGCTGTCAAAGCGCCCTTTCATGAACCGCAGCACGAAGTCATGCCGCTGCATGGGCAGGGAAGATTCGAGGCGGCGCGTCAAGTCGCTGTTGCGGCGGGACAACTCCTGTATGCCCGTCTGGATGGATGACCATTCGTCGCCGCGGCTCTCGTCCTGCGGAAGCAAGCTCGAAATCTCGCGGATAGGGCGGATGTTGCGCCGAGCCAGCAGGTAGGACAGCACACTGCCCGCGACTGCCAGCGCCGCAATCATCATCAGCACGCCGCCCATGCTGTGCCAGACGTTGCCCGTCAGTTCCGACGACGGCATGAGCATCACATACTGCATCCCCCAGCTGCGGTTGCCCAGCGCAAGCAGCGTGTAGGGGATGCCGCCGGAGACGAATTCGCGCTGCATGGTCGCGTCGTTGCCCGCAAGCAGGGTGGTCAGCTCCTCTGCCGACAGCGGAAGTTCACCCGATGATGCCAGAATCGCGCCGTCATGCAGGATGCAGGTGTTTGCGTTCATAGCAATCGCGTCAGAAAAGAGCTGCTGATAGGTGTTCTGCCGCAGGAGGAAGAGCATTGACCCACGTTCACTTTTCTGGCTCATGCCCAGCGGGATGATGAACGTCGTCATGTCGTACTGGTCGCTGCCCAGAAGGGAGGATGCGACTTTCTGCGCTGGAAGGACGCACAGTCCGCCGGGCTGACGGATCAGGCGCATCAATTCCGTGCCGGACACATGCTCGTAGCGCATCAGGCTGCTGAACATATCCAGCGTCATCATCGAGGAGGAAGAGTACAGGTAGTCGTCGCTGGCGAAGCACAGGTACATCTGGTCAGAAAAGTCGTTGCTGACCGTGTAGGGGACAAGCTGCTGCATCAGCTCATAGGCGCGCCACGGCTCGTCGCGGTAGCTGAACGGCTGCAGGTAGGGGGAGAGGCCAATCTGCTCGGCGGTGTTGAGCATGTTGTCCAAATACCCCTCGTGCTGGTAGGCGATACGGCTCAAACGGTTGATGCCGTTGGAGATGACCTGCGCGCGCACCTCGCGGTTCATGTAGACGTACATGTACAGGAACAGCGCGCTGAGCGCAAGAAGCAGCACCAGCATATAGGACACGACGTAGCGCGCGAAGGTGGAAAGGCGTTTGCTGCCGGATTGCTGTTTCATTGCTCCGAAAGTCCCTTCATGTAGCGGTCATAGGCGGTTTGGTAGAGCGAAACGTACTCCTGTGCGCCGATGCTGTTCAGCTCCGTCAGGAAGTCCGCAAAGCGCTCGTCCGTCACGCCGCGCGTGACGAATTCCACCAGATACGCATTCACGGCGGATTTCAGCGACGTGTAGAGCTGCTGAATGCGCGCGGATTCCTCGCTTGTAATCGGCACGGTGTTAATCAGCAGCGTGTACGGAACCTCTTCCAAGACGCCGGATTCGTCGTAGAGCGCGCAGTAGGCGGATTTCTCCTGCCGGTGCGCCGCCGGAACGTATACCGAGGCATAGTAGCTCGCGGGTGCGAAGAACTGCCCGCAGATAATCGGCACGGTCTTGTACAGCTCATTTCCCGCGGGAACGTAAGCGACCTCGTAGCGCCCGTCGCCGCGCAGAATCAGCGTGTCGCCGATTTTGCCGTTCTGCGCCACCAGCATGTTTTCCGTCTCGAACTGCGCGTCCAGCCAGCGAAGCGACGACGGAATGTCGTGATTCTGAATCGTCAGCGCCGCGCCGAACTCGATTTCGTCTTTCGTCCGCGCAAGCCTTGCCGTGTACCCCTCTGCGTGGACGGGCAGCATAACCTCGTAGTCTGCCGCAATGTCTTCGGAAAGCGCAGTATTGATGAGCCGCCAGTAGGTGAAATACCCTGCCTTCTGCTGATTCACTTTCGCCGCCCACAGGTTCGACCCCTGCGTGAGCGACTCTACGTCCAGCAAGCCTTCCTGACAGAGCGAGTGCAGCCACTCCACGCACGCGCGGAAGCCGTCCTCCTCCGGCATGAAGAGCACCTTGCCGTCCGCGGACAGGTGAACAAAGTACTCGTTCATCGGGATGCCGAACGCGCTGAAGGCGTTGTACAGCCCGGTGTTTACGTCGGCGAATGTCGCTTCATAGGGGATTTCGTCAGCTAACCCGTTGCCGTTCGGATCGCCGTTTTTGAATGCGCGCAGGACTTCAGTCAGTTCCTCCGTCGTCGTCGGGACGGACAGCCCCAACTTGTCCAGCCACGTTTTGTTGATGAAGAAGTGCCCGTTGGTGTTGATGCCCTGCGAGAGCAGAAAGCCGACGTAGTACATCTTCCCGTCGGAGGAGGGGAGGGTGCGCCCCGCGTTATCAATAGGCAGGCGGCTGAAATACGTCGGCATGTATTCTTCCAGATAGTCATCCAGCGGCAGAATCACATGCTGCGTCACGCCGTAGTCCTCCACGTCCAGGCTGCCGCGCAGAATCAGGTCGTGATAGCGCCCGGAGGCGAACATCAGGTTGACGCGGTTCGTCCAGTCCGAAAGCTTGACGACGTCGAAATCGACATGCACGCCTGTCTGCTCCTCAATCTGCTGGAAAAACCACATGTTGTCAAAATCAAGCGTCTGGTTCTCCAACTCGTATTGCAGCGCGGTCAGAGATACTTTCTCTGTCTCCGGCGCAATGCTATCACCGCAGCCGCTGAGCGTCAGCAGCAAAAGAAGAAGCAGCAGAAGGAAAAACACGTTTTTTCGCATGTCGTCATGCCCCTTTGCATGTTTTTGTTACTTCTGATTATATCACAAACTGCAGAAGATAGCAAACGAAGTTCGGAAGCAATTTACGCCGGAAAGAGAAAAGCCGGAGAGTCGCAAGGGCTCTCCGGCAGGCTTTCCTCAGAGGCTTACTTCGCCAGATAAGCGTCGTAGGCGTTCTGGTACAGTTCGATGTAGCGTTCCACGCCGATGGCCTTGGCGGTTTCCACGAAGGTGTTGTAGCTTTCGTCGGTCACGCCGTTCTTGATGAAGTCGGTCACGGATTCTTCCATGAATTTCTTCAGCTCGGTGTAGATGTTCGCGGCTTCGATAGCGTCCTCGTTATCCATCTTGCTCAGCTTGGAGACGTACTGGTAGCTCTTGTGCTCCAGAACGCCCGCAGCAGCGTACATTTCGGAGTCGAGGTAGCGTTCGACGCGGTGCGGCGCCATCTGATAAATCTGGGTGTAGTATTCGCCAGGCGCGAAGAACTGACCCATCGTGACAGGCACGAAGGAGTACAGACCGTTGTTTTCCGGCACGTTGATGACTTCGTACTTGCCTTCGTCGTTGAGCTGAATCTGCTCGCCGACCTTGCCGTTCGCCGCCACCATCATGGTTTCGGTTTCCAGCTGCGCGTCGATCCACTTCAGGGACGCAACGGGGTTAGCGTTGGTCGAGGTCAGGATAGCGCCCTGTTCCGGCACTTCCAGAATCGCGGAGACAGCAGCGCCGTAGGTCGGGTCAGCCGGGGGCAGGATGGACTTGAAGTCCTTGTAAACGTCGGGAGTCAGGGCAGTGTTAATCAGGCGCAGGTACGGGAAGGAAGCAACTTCGCCAGCATTGACCTTGTTCGCCCACAGGTTGGAGTCCTGCGTCAGGCATTCGGGGTCAAGCAGACCTTCTTCGTAGAGCATGTGCAGCCATTCAACGCACGCGCGCCAGCCGGGCATCGTGCCGGTGAATTCGACCTTGTCGTCATCGGTGATGTGATAGAAGGCGTAGTTTTCCGGCACACCGAAGGAAGCAAATTCGTTCCAGAGGGTTTCCGGACCGTAGCCGAAGGTGGAGGTGGACAGCGGGTACTTGATGCCAGCTTCCTTGAACTTGCGCAGGACGTTGGTGTACTCGTCGATGGTGGTGGGCACTTCCAGACCCAGCTGGTCAAGCAGGGTGGTGTTAATGTACCAAGTGCCGTTGTGGTTGACGTTCTGGGCGATCAGGTAGCCGATGTAGTAGCTGTGACCGTCAGAAGCGGGGATGGAGTCGCCCGCGTTGTTGAGGTTCAGGCGGGAGACGTAGTTGGGCATGATGTCCTCGGTGATGTACTCATCCAGCGGCATCAGCAGGCCCTGATTCACGCCGTAGTCCTCAATGTCGGTGCTGCCGCGCAGAATCATGTCCATGTACTTGCCGGAGATGAACATCAGGTTCAGCTGCGTCTGGAAGTCGCCGTCCTTCACCATGGTGAAGTCAACGTGCGTGTTGGTCTTTTCTTCAATCTGCTGGAAGAACCAGAGATTGTTGAAGTCCGTGGACTGGTTTTCCAGCGTGTACTGGAAGGCCGTCAGGTTGACCTTGTCTTCCGCCACCGCCGAGCCAACGAGCGTCAGCGTCAGAGCCAGTGCGAGGAGAACAGAGACGATTTTCTTCATAGAGAAAATCTCCTTTCTTTTGCGCCATTCTCACGCGGGGAACGGCACGGTATTGATTCATCACGCCGCTGCGGACGTGTGAAATCCGAAAAAAAATGGGGAACCGAAGGGGTCAAGGGGGCGATCGGAAAGCCCCCTTGTCGCTCCCGCAGGAGCGAAATCCCCCTGCCACAAAAGCGCAATGCAGTGAAAAGGTGTGAGAGAATTTGAAAGGATTATCCCTTCAGCGACCCAATCATGACGCCCTTGACGAAATACTTCTGCATGAAGATGTACAGCACAATCGCGGGAACCGTAGACACCACGATGCAGCAGTACTTGGCGACTTCCGCCTTGCGCATGGCTTCCTGCAGGCCGCCGAGGTTGTCGGCGTAGGCGGCGAAGAACGTATCGCTGGAGCCGGAAATGGACAGCGAAGCAAGAATTTCGCGCAGCACGGTCTGCAGCGGCAGATACGCGCGGTTGCGGATGAACACCAGACCCGTGAAGTAGTCATTCCAGCGCGCCACACCGTAGTAGACGCTCAGCACGGCGATAATCGTGCCGGACAGCGGCAGGACGCAGCGGAAGAAGTAAGTGAAGTGATCCGCGCCGTCCATCACCGCGGCTTCGTACAGCTCGTTGGGGATGGAGGACTGAATGTAGGTGCGGGCGACCATCAGGTTCCACACGGACACGGTGTTCATCAGAATCATGACCAGCCGCGTGTCGTACAGCCCCAAGTCGCGCACGTTCAGGAAAATCGGAATCAAGCCGCCGGAGAAAAACATGGTGAACGTAATCAGGAAGTTGACGAATGCTTTCCCGGCGAATTTGCGGCTCAGCGCATATGCCGCTGCAAGGGAGACAATCACCGACAGCGCCGAACCGAGAACCGTGTAAATGATGGAGTTCAAGTAGCTCTGCCACAGCTCGCTGTGCTGGAAAACCGCCTCGTAGCCCATGAGCGAGAAGCCCTTAGGCCAGAAGAGCACTTCACCCGCCAGCACCGCATCCGGGTCGGAGACGGACGCAATCAGCACCAGCCACAGGGGGTAAAGCGTGATAAACAGCACGAGAATCCAGAAAATCAGGTTGAGAACGTTGAAAGTACGGTCGGCGCGCGTCTCTTTGATGCGAATGCCGTGTACTTCCGCTTCCTTCTTTGCCATTTTGCTTTTCCTCCTTTCTTAGAACAGGCTGATGTCGCTGGCCTTGCGGGAGATAGCGTTGACGGAAATGATGATAACGAAGTTGATGACGTTCAGGCACAGACCGATGGCGGAGGTGTAGGAGTACTGCGCCTTGCCGATGCCCGTGTTGTAGACGTACACGCCGATGATATCCGAGGTTTTGATGTTGCCGGAGGTTTGGAGCAGCAGCGCCTTGTCCGTGTTGGAGGACAGGAGCGAACCGCAGGAGAGAATCAGCATCATGACGGCAATCGGAATCAGGTGCGGAATGTCGATGTTCTTAATCTTCTGCCAGCGGGTCGCGCCGTCGATGGTCGCGGCTTCGTACAGCTGCGGGTCGATGGAGGTCAGCGTGGCAATATAAAGGATGGTATTCCAACCGGCGTTCTGCCAGATGTCCGAACCGATGAACAGCGGGCGGAACCAGTTTTCCTCGACCATGAAGTAAATCGACTTGCCCCCGCAGGCTTCTATCACCTTGTTGACGATGCCGTTGGTGGGGGAGAAGAACAGGTAGAGCATACCAGCCAGCACGACCGTGGAGATGAAGTGCGGAACGTAAATGGCCGTCTGCGTGAAGCTCTTGAAGCGCTTCGAGTTCAGCTGGTTGAGCATGATGGCGAGCAGAATCGGAATGGGGAAGGAGAACAGCAGCCCGTAGAGGTTCAGCAGCAGCGTGTCTGCAAACATGCGCCCGCAGTAGTACATGCTGAAGAAATTGCGGAAGTGTTTGAACAGGTCAAGCTGCCCTTTTGTACTTGCCCACGGACTGGCGGTGATGCCCAAGCCGACCTTGAAGTCTTTGAAGGCAATCTGGACACCGTACATCGGGAAGTAGCAAAATACAATGAAGAAAGCCAGTGCTGGAATCAGCAGAACCCACAGCTGCCAGTCGCGGTGAATTGTCCGCCGAGCACGAACACCAAACGGCTGATGCGGTTTGGTCGCTGCCGTCTTTGTTACCGCCTTTTGCAATGAAACCCCTCCGTTCATCGGGAACGCTGCCCCGTAATCAACTACGAATATGATACCATGCAGCATGCCGCCTGTAAATCGACGAAATTTTTGTGCATATCGTGCAAATGCCGATTTTTCAAGGGCTTGCGAATATGCGAAAAAATTGCGCATTTCAAATTTGGCCGTTTTCAGGTAGAATAGGACAGGGAAAACAGGTCGGAAGCGGGACAAAAATGACATTTCCGCTTCCGGAAAATGACAGGAGGATAGCCGATGCTTCCACAAACTGGAGTAACCTTTTCCTGCGATGACGCGGCGCTGCAAAAGCTCTTCGACGAAGCCGAGCGCAAGTGCCTTCATAATTTGAAGGACTTCGGCGCGGATACCGTCTTGGTCGAGGGCGGCGGGTACGAGAAGATTTGGCTGGAAACGCAGCCGATGGGCGGTGAAATGTACTGGAAGCGCAACATGACCGCCGCGATGAACAATCAGCTGCTGTTCATGCGCACCCAGCGTGCGGACGGGCGGATTGCCGGGTCGATTCAGTGCCATCCCGACGGGACGATTGAGCCGCAGTTCAACAAGTTTCAGGGCTTCTGCTTCCCGCTGCACGCGCTGAACATGTGGTATCTCTCCGGCAAAGAACCGGCATATCTCGACATGCTGGCGGACTGCCTGGAGAAGTTTGACCAGTATCTCTGGAGGACGCGCGATTCCGACGGCGACGGATGTCTTGAATCCTTCTGCGTCTACGATACGGGGGAGGACAACGCCCTGCGCTACGGTCACGCGCCTGTCTACTGCACGACCGATACGCCGCCCGAAGATGCGGATGTTGTGCCGATGGCGTCGATGGACGTGACGTCGTTCTCCTACGCCTGCCGCGATACATTGGCGGAAATCAGCCGCCTGCGCGGCGACGGGCGGGAAAGCGAATGGCGCGAAAAGGCGGACGCGGTTGCGGCGAACTTGAAAGCACGCTTGTGGGATGACAAGCGCCATGCCTGCTTTGACCGCGACAAGCACGGCAAGACCATCGACGTGCTGTGCCATAACACGCTGCGCTGCATGTACTGGGGTTCCATCAGTCAGGAGATGGCGGATGCGTTTGTGCGCCAGCACCTGCTGAATCCGCAGGAATTCTGGACGCCGCTGCCCCTGCCGAGCGTTGCGGTGAACGACCCGCTGTTCCGCAATGCGCCGGAAAACAACTGGAGCGGGCAGTGCGAGGGGCTGACGTATCAGCGCGCGATTATCGCTTTGGAGCGCTACGGGTATGAACCGCTTGTGACAAAGCTCGGCAGGAAGCTGCTGGATGCCATCATCCGCGGCGGGTATGTGTTCACGCAGCAGTTCGATCCTTTCACGGGCGAGCCTTCCCGCGTGGGCATGGTGTCGCATGAGGTGCTCTCCCGCGACAGCGATGAGCCGTTTCAGGATTCCTACGGCCCGACGCTGCTGGCGGCGCTGGAGTACATCGCGCATATCTGGGGGATTGCGCTGGTCGGCGACGAAGTGTGGTTCAGCTTGGGTTCGGGGCTGTCCTATACCTATGCGCAGCGGTTCGGGGATGATGTGTACGAGATAAAATCCGACGGTCGGTCGGGCACTATCTACAAAAACCGAATTGCGGTCGGTTCTGCACCCTGCGGTGTCCGGCTGGTGACGAACCGCGACGGGAAAATCCTCCGCACAGTGAAAATTGAGGAAGGCGTATAATATGAAGACAGTCAAAATCCGTTTAGACGGCCTCGGCGGAATGCCGATGGATGAAAAGACGCTCAAAAGCACCTACGCGACCGGCATGGACTTTGAGCCGGACGAGCGCCGCATGACGATTGACAGCGAGGGTATCGTCAGCCTGCAAGTGACAAAAGAACCGTACATGATTCACGTCAAGATGGCGGTGCCGCTCTACGGGTATTTGTGGGTGATGGCGGACAATCAGGGCGAGGGGTACACGGGCGAATTTGTGGACTTCGTGACGGAGGCCATCCGCACTTATATCCACCATGCGCAGAAGTACGCGGCGGGTATCACGCTGTCCCCGACGACGCAGGGGCATCTTGACGCGGCGATTGAATTGCAGCACTTGGCGAACCGCGGGCAGGATACGCCGGACAACCGCCTCTACGCGCTGTCGAACGCGATTTACGCGGCGGAGGGGGCGCTGGTGGAATCTGCCCGTGCAAAGGCGTTCGCCGCGCCGAGAAGCGACCTCAAACTTGGCTGCAACTTCGCGCGCTACACATCGGATGCCTCCCGGTATGCGAAGTTTTTCGCGCAGGCGTTCGACTTCGCAACGATTCCGTTCTATCCGCGCACGACCGTGCCGGAGAAGGACTGCTACGACTATTCGTATGTGGATCACGCGCTGTCGTTTCTGCTGGACAAGGGAATTACCCCCAAGGGGCATCCGCTCTGGTTCGGGCATCAGGACGTGAACCCGAAGTGGCTGTTCGGTCTGCCGTACCCGGAACTGCGCCGGGAAGCCGCGAACATCGCGCGCCACCACGTCAGTACCTATCGCGACACGATTCAGTACTGGGACGCCATGAACGAAGCGCACGACTGGGCAAATTGCTTCGAGCTGACGCAGGAACAGCTGATTGACCTCACCCGCGCGACGACCGACGCATTGCGCGAAGGGAACGACAAGGCGGTGTCGATTGTCAACGTCTGCCTGCCGTTCGCGGAGTACGTCGCGGGGCGGTACAACTGCTACGGCGCGCTGCCGGAGCATCTGCGCAGTCCGCTGAGCTACTTCAAGACCATCATCGAAGCGGGGATTGACTTTGACGTGGTGGGTATTCAGCTGTATTTCCCCGGCCGGGATTTGGTGGCGGTGGACTTGCTGCTGAACGCCTTTGCTGCGCTGGGCAAGCCGATCCATATCACCGAAATGGGCGTCAACGGCGGCTTCCGGCAGAAAGGAAACGCGGGCAGCAGCTGGTCGCAGATGGCAATGTCCGAGGGTACTTGGCATGGCGGCTGGAACGAACACACGCAGGCGGACTGGCTGGAGCAGTTCTACACCATCGCCGCGTCGCGCAAGGAGATTCAGGCGCTGACGTGGTGGGATTTTATCGAGCCGAGTTTCTCCGGCAACGGCGCGATGCTCTACGAGAATGAGAATCCGCGTGAATCGTATTTCCGGCTGCTGGCGCTGAAAAACCGGATTATCCGCAAAGCATAACGAATATCTTGTTTCCAGATGAAAATGCGCCAAGATGCGCAGGCGAATCTGGAAATAGCATTCTCTGATATAGAATAGAAAAATCCCTGCTGACTGTCTTAAAGGACATATCAGCAGGGATTTCTGATTTAAGCATCTTTAGGCATCAATCCGCCGGGATGTACTCGCCGTAGATGAACTCGTGCAGCGCCCGCACGTTCTTTGGGAAGGACTTGCTGCCCATGTTGATGACACTCGCGCCGTCCACGTCGAGGTAGGAGTAGGTACCGTCCATCGGGACGTGGTGCTGCTCCAAAAGAGACTCGCCGCGGGTCAGGCGGTCGGAAATGCCCGAACGCAGGACGCCCAGCGCCAAATCAAAGAGCGTGCTCGCCTTCATGTTTGTCTGCACATAGGGCATACAGGCGTTCAGCAGGTTGTTGAGTTCCGTCATGCTCATGCCGCCGTCCAGCACCTTTTCCAGCAGCAGCTCCATCAGCTTGCGCTGGCGCGCCGTGCGGCCGAAGTCGTTGTCCACCTTGCGCAGACGGGCGTACATGACCGCCTGAATGCCGTCGCAGTGGTGCGTGCCGGCTTTGTTGGGCAGATTCTCACGCTCGTAGTCCTTGCTCTGATTGTCGTACTTCGGCGGATGCTGGCGCAGGTAGGTGTTAATGGCCTTTGCTTCCTTTGCGGTCATTTCAATGTCAATGCCGCCCAAGCTGTCAATGATGGATGCCAAGCCATAAAAGTTGATGGTAATGTAATTTTCGATGTTCAGTTCAAAATTCTTGTTGATGGTGCGCATGGCAAGCTGACCGCCGCCGCGCGAATAGGCGGTGTTGATGCGGTTCTTGTTCTTGTAGCCGGGAATGGTGACATACAGGTCGCGCAGGATGCTGGTCAGCTTAATCGAGCCGTCGTCCTTGTTGATGGACACGATAATCTGCACGTCGCCATTCTGCAAGCCGTCATCCAGCGATGTCGAGCGGGTATCCACGCCGACGAGCAGGATGTTGACGACGTTCGAGGGAAGGTTGGCGTTGATGTCCAGCTTATCGGGGTCAATGGTGTCGTCGATTTCGTTGTCCGTGATTTCGATGGTCGAGCCGTCGTCATCAAAAAATACGTCGCCGCCAAGGTCGTCGTCATCATCGAGGATAATATCGCCATTATCACTGATGGTGTAGTCCTCACCCGCGGATGATTCAGTCACACTGCCGACTTCCTCGTCCAAATCATCCGTCAGGTCAATGCTGCCCGCCAGTGCGCCCGGCATCAGCAGGCAAAAAATCATCAGCAGCGCCATCCACTGCTTCCACATCTTCATGGGCAAATTGCCTCCTTACGGGAAATTTCGTCGTATACGTTCCTATTATAGCGGCTTGGGGGAAAAATTGCAATCCATTGCCGACTTTTCGCGGAAATTGTTACATTTGTGCAGGCACGCCGAACACGCCGCGCAGGAAGCGGATGCTCTCCAGCAATGCCTGTTCGCTTTCGACAAGCTGCGCGTACGGTTCGAGAATCACTGCGCCGTCGAAGCCATCCTCGCGCAGGACGCGCGCAAACTGCTGCCAGTCAAACACGCCGCGCCCCGGCAGGCACAATTTGCCATCCGCCGTCCAGTCCAGCACATGCAGGTGGCGCACATGCCCACGCATGGCGCGCAGCATGTCGAGGGGGTCAACGCCCGCCTGATGCACCTGCTTGGTGTCAAGCACGAACTCCACGTCCGGGATGCGTTTGAGCAGGATGCGCACGTCCTCCGGCGTGGCGACGCTGCACCAGCTGACGCTCTCCCACAGCACGCGCAGGTGATGACGCGCCGCACGCGCACGCATCTGGTCGAAACGCTCTTCCAGGAAGGGGATATTCGCGGGCGAAAGATGCCCCCGCACGCCGAACGGCCCGTGAAAGATGTAGTACGCCGCGCCGAGCGACTCTGCCGCACGGCAGACGTTCGCAAACATTGCAAACGCATCGTCTGACTGGCGCGCGGCGCGGCCGAACAGCTGCGGCTCAAACTGCGTGCCCAGCGGGTGCACCGACGTGACGGGGAAGTTGTTCATGTTGTAGCGCATCCGAAAGGTAAAATCCGTCGTGTATTCGCTGGGCGTTTCCAGAAACACTTCGCAGGTGTCCAGCGGCAGCTCCGCAATGTGCGCGGCGGCCTCATCCGTCTCCAGCTGACCGTAATAGGCGGCGCTTGACAGCCCGATTTTCATGCCTGATGCCCTCCCGGCTGATTCAGCTCGTCCAGTGTGAGGGAGAAGGAGGGAACAAATTCGCGGATGAAGTCCTGTACTTCAGGCAGGGTGATGGCATCTAACTGACGGCGAATCGCCTCGCCCGCCGCGTCGAACTCGTGATTGCCCGCGCGCCGCTCTTCCACGCACTTGAGGTACGCGCTGAGCGAATCCGCCGCCTTGACGATTTGGTGGTCATAGTCGTGCCCTTCACACAGGTACGGCGCAAAGCACTTGCGCAAATCCTCCGGCAGCATGGCAAGCAGGCGGTCGTTCGCCATTTTTTCTACATCTTTATATGCGCCGCGAAGCTCCAATGAATGGTACTTGACGGGCGTGGGCATATCGCCGGTGATCACCTCGCTGGCATCGTGATAGACAGCGAGGGTGACGATATGCTCCGGGTTGCAGTCGCGCCCGTAGCGATTTTTGCCGATGAGCGCCATTCCATGGGCAAGCATGGCGACTTGCAGGGAATGCTCCGCGTCGTTCTCGGACATGGACGAGCGCATCAGCCCCCAGCGGCGGATATAGCGCAGGCGGGCGATGTAGGCGAAAAAGTGGTGAATCATCGGGAAAACTCCTCCTGTTGGGGTAATTTTGTGCTGATGGAAGCGAGATTGCTGCTTGCAACAGAATCATCTTCAGCGCTGAATGGTTCTTTGGCTAAACACGCGGACGCAGCATGAGAGTGTGCTCAACCCAATCGCGCGAAAGGGTCAAGGGGGGACTTCGTCCCGTTTCCTTTGTCCCTTGTCTCCCATTGTACTTGCTTTTTTTGCGCGAATCAAGGGGAAAAAAGCAAAAAGATGTTGACAATTTCACAGGAATGGGTATGATAGGGAGGACAATCGTATCATCCGCGATGGGAGCTGTGGGCGAGGGCTGCACGGCTGAGAGGGCATTTTGCCGACCATTTGAACCTGTGTAGGTCATCCTACCGTAGGGACAGCGGAGGGACACGCGCATTTTGCGGGGAATTTTTCCCGTGCGGACGGCGCGGTTGGGAGAAGAATCTCCCCCTCCTGTTTCCTGCGTGCAAACGCGGGATTTTTTCATTTCCGGAATACGAGCGTCACCCAATACGCCGAAATCGGCGAAAAACAGGAGGAAAATCAAGATGGCAAACTGGTTCTTGGGTCGCGCGCTGGCGGAGGAAGCCGAAGCGGAAAACGCGGCATGGTCGTTCCTTGGCGAGGGCGTGACGTTCTGGGTCACGGTGGCGGTGCTGCTGGTCGTTGGCGTGGCGGTGTACCTCGTCACCCGCAAAAAGGGCAGCAAGAAGTCCTTCTGGACGGCAAAGACGATGGCAGTCGGCGCAATGTGCATGGCGCTGTCGTCCGTGCTGAGCCTCATCAAGCTCTGGCCGATGCCGATGGGCGGGTCGGTGACCCCCGCGAGTATGCTGCCGCTGCTGCTGTTCGCGTACTGCTATGGCGTTGGCCCCGGCATGGTGCTGGGCGCACTGTACGGCGTGATGCAGTTCCTGCTGGACGGCATGGCGTGGGCAGCGCTGGGCGCCATCCCGAACCTGCTGGACTACCCGATCGCATTCGGGCTGCTGGGGCTGGCGGGCTGCTTCCGCGGCAGCAAGGCGAAGATGACGGCGGGCTTCGTGCTGGGCTGCTTCGGGCGGTTTATGGCGTCGTTCCTCTCCGGCTTCATCTTCTATGGGCAGTACGCGCCGGAGGGCGTGAACCCCGTCTGGTACTCGCTGACCTACAACGGCAGCTACATGCTCGTCGAGTGCATCATCTGCATCGCGCTGGGGCTGCTGGTCGGGGAGCGGCTGGCGAAGGAACTCAAGAAAGTAGCATGACGAATTTCCCTCGGAAGATGTTCCGGGGGATTTTTTCGTGCGCTGATTCAGCAGGATTTTGCCCCTCCCGCGGCGAAATCAACAGGTGGAAAACGAATGGGGAGGCTAACACGGATGATTGACCTTTGCACGCTGGGCACGGGCGGCACGATGCCCCTGCCGGATCGCGCGCTGGCGAGCCTGTATGTGCGCGTGGGCGGCCGCGCGGTGCTGGTGGACTGCGGGGAGGGCACGCAAATTGGCATACAGCGCCTGTCGTGGGGCATACAATGTATTGATGCCATTTTGCTGACGCACTACCACGCCGACCACTGCTCCGGGCTGCCGGGAATGCTGCTCGCCATCACGAAAGCGGGGCGGACAGCGCCGCTGCACATCTACGGCCCGATTGGGCTGGAGCGCGTAGTCGCCGGGCTGCGGGTGATTGCGCCGTCGCTGAGCTGCCCCATCGTGCTGCATGAAATCATCGACGATTATTCGCCGTTTGCCGCCATTGGGCTGACGATAACGCCCTTTCCGCTCAGGCATGAGATGCCCTGCATCGGCTACCAGTTTCATCTGCCGCGTCCGGCGCTGTTTGACCCCATCCGCGCGCGGGCGCAGGAGATTCCGGTGAAGCTGTGGAGCATCCTGCAGCGCGGCGAAACGGTCAGCATGGACGGGCAGACGTACTATCCGCATCAGGTGCTGGGGCAGCCGCGGCGGGGGATTACGTTCGTTTACGCGACGGACACGCGCCCTGTGCCGGGCATTGTGCGCATGGGGCAGGACAGCGACCTGATGATTTTGGAGGGCATGTACGGCGCGGAGGAAAAGCTGCCTTTGGCGCACAAAAACTGCCACATGCTCTTCCGGGAAGCGGCGCAGTTAGCGCGGGACGCCGGAACGAAGCGGCTGCTGCTGACGCACTTCTCGACGTCGATTGAGACGCCGGAGGAATTTCTGCCGAATGCGCAGGCGGTGTTCCCGGAAACGACGTGCGCAACGGACGGCATGACGCTGACGCTACGGTATCCAGAGGAAGCATAATAAAAACTTCCGGGACAATTCTATTCCGAAGGAGTGCACCGAAGGAGTCCAGAGGGCGATCGGAAAGCCCTCTGGAAGCATGGCGATTACCAGAAAGATAGAAAAAACAACTATGCCATCATAACAATTGCCATCAGCAAAATTTGGAGGAATCATCACCATGCCAAGCGAATTGGAACGATTCAACGAGCGGATGCAAGCCTTCTTCGCGCCGCTGTGGCCGGGGGAGGAAAAGCCGCTGGTGCTGGGCGAGGGGTGCAGCGAACGCCCGCCCGTGATGCTCATCGGAGAAGCGCCGGGGGAACAGGAAGCTATGTCAGGGAGACCTTTTGTCGGCAAGGCAGGGAAGAACCTCGATGGCTTCTTGACAGTGCTGCAATTAAACCGTGAGGATATTTATATCAGCAACGTCGTGAAAATCCGCCCGACGAAGGTCAGCGAAAAAGGGCGTGTGTCGAACCGCACACCGAACCGCGAGGAACTGGCGCTGTTTACACCGTATTTGCTGGAGGAAATCCTGCTCGTGCAGCCGAAAATGCTCGTCACGCTGGGGAATACAGCACTTCACGCGCTGCTGGGCGCGAAAAGCACCATCGGGGCGTGTCACGGGCAGGTGCTGACGGCGCATGTTCAGGCGGACAAGCAGGCGGGGGATTTTCCGCTGTTCGCGCTGTATCATCCGGCGTCGATTATCTATAATCAGAAGTTAAAAGACGTGTATCAGGAGGATTTGGAGCGGCTGCACAGCGTGCTGGCGAGCGAGTGACAATTCAGACGAAAAAATGTATCTTTGAGACAAAAAGCATAGCCAAACGGCGAAAAAACTGCTATACTCAAAGTATCAATTCAAGCGGAAGGAGGTACGGGACGTGATAGACTTCATCATGACAAATCTGCCCATCATAGTTTGCTTTGTGCTGGGGATTGGGCTGTTGATTGTGGAAGCGCTGATGCCGGGGTTCGGCATTGCAGGCTTCAGCGGCATTGCGCTGGAGGTCGTCGCGCTGGTGCTGACGTGGCAGCAGCACGGCACGATGGCGACGCTGGGGATGCTGCTGATTGTGCTGTCTGTGCTGGCGATTGCGATTTCCACATCACTGCATTCGCTGACAAAGGGCAAGCTCAGCAAGAGCAGCATCGTCAACAGCCACACCGAAAGCACGGACGCGGGCTACCGCTCGGCGGAGGACATGCAGGTGTTTCTGGGGCGCGAAGGCACGGCGACAACCGCGCTTAGACCTACGGGACTCGGCGAGTTCGACGGCGTTCGGCTGAACGTGGTCAGCGAGGGCGACTTCATCGAGAACGGGACGAAAATCCGCGTTACGCAGATTGAAGGCTCGCGCATCGTGGTCAGGAAGGTGTGAAAGACGGCGGAGCTTCCGCGGAAGGAAACGCTCTGGCGGCGGCTCATGCGGTACTTGGGAAGGAGCGAAAAGGAATGAAGCGGCTGACAAGCATTCTGCTGGCGCTGCTGATGCTGGTTGGCATGGCGTTGGCGGAAGAAACGCCGGACGCGGCGCTGGGCGACTGGTACGCGCTGAATACGGAGAACGAGGCGATTTGCCTGACGCTTCGAGAGGACGGCACGTTCTGCTATGACAGCCGCGAGGGAACTTGGCGCAAGACGACGGACGGCGAATATTGGCTGACGTTCAGCCGAACAGGACTGCTGGACGTCATGGCAAGCATGGTGAATTCGCAAGTTGCCGAACAGGACATGACGGCATTGCTGACGGAAAACGGCTTGGACGTTTACTACGGCAGCACGGCGAAAGGCGTGGTGGCGCACATGGTGCGGGATGCGGAAGAATTGCAGAATGTGCGAACGCCGAAGACTGACACGCCGCTGGAAGCATTCGCGGGGACTTGGACGATGGAAACGGTGTTCGCCGGTGCAATGCAGATGACGTACACCCCGGACAAGGGCGAACGGCTGGCATTCTGCACGATTGACGGCTTGACGCTCATTCCCGGTGCAAATCTGGGCGACTACCCGGAGGGGACAAGCTATCCGATGACGTTCGAGGACGGCATTCTGTCCGCGACCATCCAGATGATGGTGCTTGTCTCGTCGGGAACGGAAGAAACGCAGGAAATCGAGATGGACTACTACTTGACGTTCTTCCAGACGGCGGACGGCAGCCTGTACGCGACGCTGCGATTGAGCGATGTGCCGGACAACCCGACGACGATGTTCCTGCTGATTCCGATGGAATAACACGTTCCCCCAATCAACGCGCGGAAACTGCATGAAGAAGTAACCAACTGAATCGCGCAAATGGGTCAAGGGTCGAAGACCCTTGTGGAGTCCAGAGGCAAAGCCTCTGGTAGGGTTAGGGGCAAAGCCCCTGTTAGGAGGATTGTAACATGGATGGCAATATGGCAATGATTCTGGGTATTATCGCTGTGGTGTTTGTGGTGGTGTGCGTATTCCTGTCGTTCGTGCCGCTTGGACTGTGGATTTCCGCGCTGTCCAGCGGGGTGCATGTGTCGATGGGCGCGCTCATCGGCATGAAGATTCGCCACATTAAGCCGCATCGCCTCGTGCAGCCGCTGATTAAGGCGAACAAGGCGGGTCTGGGCCTGAACATCTCCCAGCTGGAAACGCACTTCCTCGCTGGCGGCAACGTTGACCGCGTGATTAACGCCCTGATTGCGGCGCAGCGCGCGAACATCCCGATGGCGTTCGAGAAGGCGTGCGCGATTGACCTCGCGGGCCGTGACGTGTTCGAGGCGGTGCAGATGTCCGTCACCCCGAAGGTCATCGAAACCCCCGTTGTCGCCGCAATCGCGAAGGACGGCATTGAGCTGCGTGCCAAGGCGCGCGTCACCGTCCGCACGAATATCGACCGTCTGGTCGGCGGCGCGGGCGAAGAAACCGTTATCGCGCGTGTCGGCGAGGGCATCGTGACAACTGTCGGCTCGGCGGAAACCCACAAGCAGGTGCTGGAGAATCCTGATCTGATTTCCCGCACGGTGCTGTCTAAAGGCTTGGACGCGGGCACGGCATACGAAATTCTGTCCATCGACATTGCCGACGTGGATGTTGGCCGCAACATCGGCGCGCAGCTGATGATGGATCAGGCGGAATCCGACCGCCGCGTTGCGCAGGCGAAGGCAGAGGAACGCCGTGCCATGGCTGTCGCGCACGAGCAGGAAATGAAGGCCGCCGTGCAGGAGATGCGCGCGAAGGTCGTCGAGGCGGAAGCTGAAGTTCCGAAGGCGATGGCGGCTGCCCTGCGCGAAGGCAAGCTCGGCGTGATGGACTACTACCAGATGCAGAACACGATTGCGGATACGTCCATGCGTGATTCCATTGCCAAGGCGAGTGCGCCGCAGAGTACGCCCACGCACAGCTTGGAGAAGAAGTAAGCCGCTGCTTGACCGAAAGGAGGGGCAGCAATGTCAATATCATCCTATTTGGCGCTGATTATCATCGTGATTGTCATCAACGCGTTGAAGAGCGCACAGAAGAAGAAAGAAGCCGAGGAAGCGCGCCGGATGCCGACCGCGAAGGCGCAGCAGCCGAAGCAGTCCGCGCCGAAGGTGCACAGTCAGCCGATTGTGCCGACGCCCGCGCCGATGCCCGCCCATGCGCGCACGACCGTCCATGCCGCGAAGCCGAAGGTGCATGAGCATCTGGCGGCGGAGTGCGACCTGGATGCGGAACTGCAGGGGAGCATAGGGTACGACAGCCCGGAAGGACGCGACAAGTGCCACGAGGACGAACTGTTCCCGGCGCACGAGAAGCGCCCGGAAGCGCCGCACGAGGAGGTGCGGTCCGGCTTGAAGCTGGATTTCAGCCCGAATGCGATGGTGCAGGCGATGGTGATGCAGGAGGTGCTGACGCGCCCCTGCGAGAGAAGGAAGCGATGATAAGCACAGCCCCTCTGCTATCGGTGATTGATGGCAGAGGGGTCTCCGTCGCAGGGGTTTCGCGCCCACAGGCGCGAAGTCCCTGCGTAACACGCGCATATAGCATGAAATCGCGCGCAACTCAATCGCGCGAATGGGTCAAGGGAGGAACTCCCTTGAAGGAAGGTGAACACCCATGGAGACACCAATCCGCGTGGTCATTGCGGACGATAATGCCGATATGCGGCGCATCGAACGCATGATGATCAGCCGCGCAGAGGGTTTTGAAATCGTGGGGGAGGCGGAGGACGGCGTGCAGCTGCTCACCCTTGTGGAGCAGGAAAAGCCCCAGCTCGTTTTCCTTGACGTTGAAATGCCCGGCAAAACCGGCGTGGAGTGCGCACGGGTAATTCAGGACATGAACCCTGCGATTGTGCTGATTTTCGCGACGGCACACGATGAATATATGGGCGACGCCTTTGAGGTGTACGCCTTCGATTACCTTCTCAAGCCCTTCAAGAAGGAGCGCGTGATGCAGACGCTCGAACGCGCGAAGAAGCGTATCCGCCATCAAACCGACGGTGAAACGCCCCTGCCCGTGCATCCCACGCCCCACCCGGTCAGCGGGCGGCTGATGCTCCACCATAAGGACGGCGTGTCGTTCCTGAATGTCAGCGACATCGTGCTCGTGCAGCGTGAAGACCGCACGACCGTGTTTTACACCGCGTCCGGCGAGCGATATGTTACGTCCGATTCGCTCTCTGACACGGAAGCACGGCTTGATTCATCCATCTTCTTCCGCTGTCACAAAAGCTACATCATCAACCTCAACCATATCAAAAACATCACTCCCTATGGGCGCTGGACGTACATTGTCCACCTGCAGGGGACGGAGCAGGACGCGCTCATCACGCACGAAAAGTACGAGGAACTGGAGAAAATGTTCTCGTGACACCTTGACAGAAGTGATGCTTTGTGTTACCATAGAGCTGCGGTTAGAAAAAACTAACCGCAAATTTTTGACCGGATGGTTAGTGAAAACTAACCACAAGGAGGAAAACATGAAGCACCCTGTGAAGAAAATCATTTCCCATCTGCTGATGTTCGCCCTTGTGCTGTGCGTGGCGATTGCGCCCAGTCTGGCTGAGAGCAAACCCGATTGCCTGCAAACTATCAGCGGGGAAAACGGCACGACGTACAGCAATCTGTTCGATGTGATTCTGTCTGACGACTACGACAGCGTGTGGGAAGAACACTGCAAGGCGATTGTGGGCGAGGAGAACGCGGCAGAAGCAGTCGAAATGCTCAAATCCTTCATCAGCGGCGACGTGTATGGCGACGACGCGGTAGCGCTGTACGGCGACGGCTCGGAGGGCTTCATCTTCGACTGCTGGTATTTGAACGATGTCAAGTCCTTCACCATGAACGGCGACGAGATTACCATCAATAAGCTGGATGGCACAAGCGAAACGCACAAGTACCGCTGCATCGGCACCTACCAGATTGGCGCGGACGAAACGATGACGTGGGGCGGCGAGACATTCTGCCCGGCGTTTGACTGCGAGGTGTATCAGGCAACTGACGACGCGGGCGACTTCACCTACTTCTTCTTCCGCGACGACACGATGGAAACGACCTACCACATCGAGTTCCGCTATGGCAGCGATTTGGCGGCGCTTCAGCAGTACATGAAGGGACGGTATGCCTACTGGCTGGCAGCTGGCATCGACGCGAACGCTGATGCGGAAACGATTGACAACGTGATTGCACTCTTCTGCACCGAGAACCTCAGCGCGGAAGAATAATCGGTATCAAAAAAGGCGGGAATCCGTTGCGATTCCTGCCTTTTTGCGTTTTGGGGATTACACCGCGCCGATATCCGCCTGCCACATGGCGAACACGTTGTCTGCCGATTCACCGTTTGCAATCTCGGTGATGTAGTCCACCATCTCTTCCAGCGTGTTCAGCGCCAGCGCCGTGTATGCCAGCACGTTGTTGCGATCCCAATCGGTGATGTTCTCCGGGTCAACGGAGAGGAAAATCTCGTACGCCGCGTACCACACGCTGTCCGACTTGATGACCATCAGCTTGCCGACATACAGCGTGCTGTTGACCCTGTTGAAGAAGGAAATCACCTGCGGCACAAGCGCCTCATCAAGCGGATTGGAGTAGCTGACGTTGATGGTGACGGCATCGCTGTACGCGTCAAAGATAACATCCGCGTCGCCCAGCGAATTCTTGTCCAGCGCATAGCCAAGATAAATGCGGTAGCTTTCCTCGTCGGCGGTCATCTCCAAATCGACCGACTTCAGCTCATCCAGCAGCATGTTGTAGAGGTTCTGGCAGGCGGCATCATCATCCGCCAAGGAAAGCATCGGCACAAGCGCCAGCGCAAGCACAAGCAGCAGAGAAAACAGCTTTTTCATCAGGAAAACCCTCATTTCCGGCGAAATTCGCCAAGTTTCTTCCATTATAGCATGGGTCAGTGCGACGTGCAAGGGATTTTTGCGGTCATTCCGCTGACGAATCGGCATACCACATAGCAAACACGTTTTCGGGCGTTTCGCCGTTTGCCAGTTCGGTGATGTAGTCGACCATTTCCTCCATCGTGCCCAGCGCCAAATACATGTACGCCAGCACGTTTTCGCGCGCCCATGTGCTGATATCATCCGGATTCGCCGACACAAAGATTTCGTACGACGGATGCCACCCGTCGCTGGACTGACTGACCACCATCTTGCCGACATAAACAGCGCAGTTGATGTCGTTGAAGAGGGAAATCACCTGCGGCACAAGCGCCTCGTCAATAGGCTTGCCGTAACCAACACCGATAGTGAAACCGTCGCTGTGCGCGTCAAAGATGACGACGCCGTTGCCCAGCGCGTTCTTCTCCAGCATATAGCCCAGATAGATGCGGTTGATATCGTCGTAGGGGGTCATCGACAAATTGGCTGCCGTCAATTCTTCCAGCAGCATGTTGTAGATGTTCTGCGTCGCGCCGCTGCTTTCATCCGCAAAGGAGAGCATCGGCACGAGCGCCAAGGAGAATGCCATCAGCAGAGAAAGCAGCTTTTTCATCAGGAAAGCCCTCATTTCCGGCGAAATTCGCCAAGTTTCTTCCATTATAGCACGATGGACTGCGCCGTGCAAGTATCATCCGCGGCATAATGGGGCAGAATGACCGCGGAGGATGAGAATATGCTGACGATTTTTCTGCGTTCGGTGATTTTGTATGCCGCGTCCCTGCTGGCGATGCGCGCGATGGGCAAGCGGCAGGTGGGGCAATTGCAGCCGTTTGAGCTGGTCGTGGTCATTATGATTGCGGAGCTGGCGGCGACCCCGATGGGCGGTGTGGGCATTCCGATTCTCTACGGCTTGCTGCCGATGGCGGCGCTTGTCGTGTGCCATGGGCTACTGACGGCGCTGTGCATGAAGTCCGAGCGCGTGCGGGTGTGGCTCTGCGGGCAGCCGACGGTGCTGGTGCGCAACGGCGTGATTTGCGAGAAGCAGATGCGCGCCTGTGCGGTGGATTTGAACGACTTGATGGAAGCCATGCGCGCCGGCGGTATCCTTGACCCGCTGGAGGTCGGAACGGCGGTGCTCGAACCGGGTGGGAACATCTCCGTCTTTCCGAAGGCGGACAGCCGCCCGCTTATGCCCAGCGACTTGGGCAAGATGCCGCCGAAGGAGGGGCTTCCGCTGCCGCTGATTTTGGACGGCGAAGTGCAGACGGAAAACCTGCAGCGCGGGCAGTTGAGCCTCAGCTGGCTGATGGGGCAGATTCGCGCGCTGGGGTTTGAGGGCGCGCAGGACGTGCTGCTGCTGTGCCTGAACACGCAGGGGATGCTGCTGGCGCAGGGGAAGGGGCGGACGCAGGTGCAGACGCATCAGGCGCTGCCGCCGCAGAAGGTGGTGTGGTGAATGAAGACCGGGGTGTGGATTTCGCTGATTCTGCTTGCGCTGACGATTGGGCTGGGCGTGTGGAGCGGGGAAGAGGTGCGCGCGCTGTCCGAGGAATACGCGGCGAGCGCTGAAGAACTGCGGACACTCGCGGAAGCGGAGAATTGGGCGGGCGCGGAGGCATCGCTGCAAAAATGCCAGAGCGTGTGGAAACAAAAAGTGCCGTGGCTGCAAACGCTCATCAATCATGATGATGTGGATGCAGTGACCACGGCACTGAAAAAAATCGAAGCAGGGATTTCGTCGCGCGAACTGCCCTTGTGTCTGGAGGCGTGCGCCGAATTGGGGGAACACGCCGAGCATCTGTATCACCGCGACGCGCTGACATTGGGTAATGTGTTGTAAGCACCGCGGGTGCTTCATGGCTAAACACGCGGACACAGCATGAAGAAGTCACCCACTCAATCGCGCGAAAGGGTCAAGGGACGAAGTCCCTTGCAGAGTCCAGAGACAGCGTCTTTGGTCGCCTCCGCGGAGGCGAAATCCTTTACGTTCCCGACTGCACGGTAATCAAGTGAATTTCCGGCTGGCAGAACACTGCTGGTGTTTCATGGCTAAACACGCGGACACAGCATGAAGAAGTCACCCACTCAATCGCGCGAAAGGGTCAAGGGACGAAGTCCCTTGCAGAGTCCAGAGACAGCGTCTCTGGTCGCCTCCGCAGAGGCGAAATCCTTTACGTTCCCGACTGCACGGTAATCAAGTGAATTTCCGGCTGGCAGAATAACCGCGCCGGGAAGCCTGTTGTGCCGACACCGCGCGAAATCAGCAGCCACGAACGGTTCTCCAGCAAAAGACCGCTCTCGTAGCGTGACGGTACGCCGTTGAAGTTGAACGCTTCTTCCAGAAACGGAATCTGCCCGCCGTGCGTGTGCCCGAACAGCCCCAAATCAAACCAGTTCCCGCGTCCGTTGCGGTCTGTCAGGAGGAGCGAGGAAGAAATCACCGACGGGTTGTGCGCCAGAAAGATGACGAAATCCTTCGAGTTGACTTGCGCCGCCACGCTCTTCGCATCGTCCATCTCCGTGCTGACGTCGTCGATGCCTGCAATGTAGATGTCGCTTGTGCCGATGCGCAGGGTCGCGACTTCGTTGCACAGCAGCGTCACCCCCGCTTTGGACATTTTGTTCCGCAGTGTGGATGGCTCCTCGCCCTTCTCCAACGGGCTGCGGTCGCATTCGCCCACGACGGCGTACACCCCGTAGTTGCTTGAAATGCGCCGCGGCAGATTCTCGAAAAACGCCGCCGCTGACCACTTGTCGCGCGCGTAATCGCCGCCCAGCAGCACAATGTCCGCATTCAGCGCATTGATGCGGTTGATGAGCGACGACAGCCGCGCGTCCGAAAACATCTGTGCCCCGTAGTGGATGTCGGAGACGTAGACGATGCGCAGCTGCCCAATGCCTGTCGGCAAATCCTCGCAGGTGATGGCGGTCTGCGTCGTCCGCAAGGTGTACGGCTCGACAAACGGGTACAGCACGCACAGAATCAGCGCCAGAATTACCAGCCGCTTTGTCCACCGCCGCCGCTTCTCGCTCTGCGGCTGATACGCGCCCGCCCGCTGGGAGACATAGGGTTCGTCGTTGTCGCCGGGAAAGAGCCAGCTTTTGCGCATGGCGGAAACCTCCTTTGTCGGGGGGGACATCATCAAACAGCTTCGGAAACAATCAACGATGGGAGCGGAAACCGAAGGGTGGAGGGGCGATCGGAACCCCTCCTCGCGCCTGCAGGCGCGAAATCCCTGCTTACGCCAGCAGCAGCATCAGCGGCAGCGTCAAAATCGAGAATGCTGTTGACAGCGCCACTCCGCGCGATGCCAGCGAATTGTCGCAGTGGTACATCTCGCTCTGCATGGCCGTCGTCGCCGCGCAGGGCATGGCGGTGCAAATGTACAGCACGCTCACTACCGCCGCGGGCAGACCCGTGAAGCGCAGCAGCAGCACCGCCGCCGGGAAGATAATCAGCCGCAGCGCGCACGCCAGCAGCAGCTTCCAGTCCTGCAGATGTGCGAAGCGAAGATCAATCAGCCGTGCGCCGATGACGAACATGGCAAGCGGCGTCGTTACATTGCCCATCATCGACAGCGCGTCGTTGATGAACCCCGGCAGGCGCCAGCCCGTCAGGAACAGCACAAGACCAACAATCACCGCAATCAGCGACGGGTTTGTCAGCAGCTTCTTGGGCTGAATCGCGCTGATGCCGCCGAAGAAGAACGAGCCGAACGTCCAGCACATCAGGTTGAACGCGCCGACGAACACGACGGCGTAAATCAGCATATCCTCGCCCAGCGTTGCAATGACGACCGGGTAGCCCATGTAGGCGCTGTTGGACAGCATGGCAAGGTTCGTCAGCACGCTGCGGCGTTCGTTCGGCTCACTGCGATAGAAGAAGTACGCAATCAGCCCGCTCAGAATCATGATGGCAAGGCTGATGAAGAATACGAGAATCAGGTCATGAATCAGCTCCGGACTGGCATCCTTCTGCAAGCCGTAGAGCGTCAGGGCGGGAAGGGCGAAGTAGAGAACGATTTTGTTGAGCGTGGAAATGCCGTTTTCGTCAACGAGTTTCCCCTTCGCCGAGAAGAAGCCGCAGAAAATCAGCAAAAACAGGGTAATAACCTGCAAAAAGACAGCCATAAACTACATCCTTTCTGAAATGCGTATTGACAAGCGCAAGTCGATATTGTACACTATTTCAGAAGAATGTCAAGGGAATCATAGCATATTTCCTTGAAAAATGGAGGAGAAAAAAATGGCTGATTTCCGCACCTTTGACCCCTGTAATCTGCTTGCGCCCGTTCCGGCGGTGATGGTTAGCTGCCGTGCGCCTGAAGCGGATGCGAAGCCCAATATTATCACCGTAGCGTGGGTCGGCACGGTCAACAGCGAACCGCCGATGATGTCCATTTCGGTACGCGGCAACCGCTTCAGCCATGACCTGATTGCAAAGAGCGGCGAGTTTGTGGTGAATCTGGTGGATGAAGCTCATTGCAAGGCACTGGATTTCTGCGGCGTCCGGTCGGGGCGTGACGTGGACAAGTGGCAGGAGTGCCACCTTACGCCCATGCCCGCGCTGAACATGGATTATGCCCCCGCGATTGCCGAATGCCCGGCGTATCTGGCGTGCAAGGTAGTGCAGCAGCTGGAACTGGGCAGCCACACGATGTTCGTGGGCAAAATCGTCGGTGTGCAGGTGCGGGACGATCTGTTCGCGGCGGACGGTTCGCTGCATCTGGAAAAGGCGGGGCTGGTGACGTACACGCATGGCACATACCAGAAGGCGGCGGACGTGCTGGGCTTCTTCGGTTACTCCGTCGCGCGCCCGGAGGTACTCAAGCGGCGGATGGACGCGCTGACGAAGTAATACTAATTCTCATCTAAAGCATGTCATTCGCACAGCATCTTTTCCGCCCCGGCTTTGCTTCGTTCCGCTCGCGCGTACCTCCAGTACGCCTCGCTTCACTCAGCTTTGCCGGAGCGAAAAATCTGCTATGCTCGATGCCATGTTTTAGAATCGAATTAGTATAAATCCAATTCAAAGGGGGCAGAAGCCCTCTTTTTTGATGCGCTTATTCCGCGCGCCGCCGCTTCGCCGGACGACACGAGCGAATCCACCGCAGCCCAGAAATCATGTCAAACTGCATTAGCGTATCTTCCAGCATATAAATAGGAAGAAACTCGCTCAATGGCGCGCGTCCCAGTCCTCCCGCAGCATCGCCCATAGCTCCACGTCGTGGAAATTGCCCTTGTTGAACACCTTGCCGCGCAGTGTCCCTTCGTGGCGCATACCGCATTTTTCCATCACGCGTCCGCTGGCGGGGTTGTCGCACTCGTGCATCGCCTCGACGCGGTGAATGCGCAGCGCGGTGAAGCATTCGCGCAGCACCGCTGCCAGCGCTTCGGTCATCAGTCCGCCGTTCCAGCAGGAGCGGGCGAGCGAATAGCCGAGTTCCACCACGCTGTCCGCGTCGCTGTAACTCATGAAGCCAATCGTGCCGACGACGCGGTTCGTTTCGCGCAGCACGATGCCCCAACTGGACGGCGCGCCGCTGTGGTACTGGCTGATGATGTAGCGCAGGCAGCCGCGCGTATCCGCCATCGACTTGTGCGCATCCCAGAGAACATGCCGAGCAACTTCGGGGTCGCGGGAGTAAGCGAACATATCCGCCGCATCGCGCATCGTCAGCGGACGCAGGAGCAGCCGGTCGGTCGTCAGGCGCGGCAGGGACGCGAAGTAATCCGCTGCGGGAATCAGCTCATTCGGCGGATTGCGGTGGGAGAGCCATTGCCCCAGCTTTTCATACATGGCGGAAGAAACCTCCGATGATTTGCGGCGAAAACGGCGCAAGCGGCACAGGGGGATTCCCTTGCTGACAGCCGACGACAAGCAGATACACACCCAGCGCCAGCATGAGCAGCATCAGCAGCAGAAAGAGAACATACAGGGGATGACGCTGCTTTTTTCCAGCCATAAAGCACCTCCGTCAGCGAAATTTTCCGAAAAAACGCGCAAAAATCCGTCCACACGATTGCATTTTGATGAAATATTTGTTACAATAAGCGTGGATGGAACAGAACGCGCGTTTCGCACGTTTATTGTTTGCAGGGTGCGGACAGCAGCTGCTGCACCATCAGGAGCGCCAGCGCGGTCTTGCCGTCACGGAACGTGCCGTCCATCACCTTCTGTACCGCGTCGGAAAGCGGCATCCGCAGTGTGCAGACGAACTCATCCTCATCCGGATGCGTCTTTCCAGCGTGCAGCCCCGTCGCCAGGTAGAGGTGGATGCGCTCGTTGCAGAAGCCGGGGGTCGTCTCCAGCACGGTCAGCTTGCGCCAGTGGTCGGCGGTCAGCCCGGTTTCCTCGCTCAGCTCGCGCTGGGCGCAGACGAACGGGTCTTCATCCACCCCATCGAGCTTGCCCGCCGGAATTTCCAGCGTCAAGCGGCCAACGGCGATGCGATGCTGGCGGACGAGAATCACGTTCTCGTCATCATCCAGCGCGACAATGCCCGCCGCGCCCGGATGGCACGCCACCTCGCGCAGGGCGGTTTCGCCGTTAGGCAGGCGCACATGCCAATGCTCAACGCGGATAATCTTGCCGGGGAAAACGACTTTCCCATCCAAATACTCTTCCGTCAGCTGCTTGTCGTCCATCATGGTCAATGTCCTCCTCAAACAATAGGATGATTTTCGCCATAGTGATTCGACAAGAGACGCAAAAAATCCTGCGAATCGCAAGGAAAAATGCGGCAGGGTGAGGAAGATTGACAAACCGCGCCGCTGCGGTATAATAGAATGGCATCAGGCCCGCAAAGGGCAGGAGCAAGGAGGAAACCCAACATGAGAAAATCCGGCGTCAAAGGTCTTGGCCGTCTGCTGTCTGTGCTGATGGTGGCGGCGCTGCTGATGACAACCGCGATGGTTCCGGCGCTGGCGCTGGATCGCTGGGAGGACGTCGTCGTGTCCGTCATTTGGACGGATTCGCAGGGACAGCAGCAGACAACGCAGGCGTTCCCCGTGCCTGACAGCGCGGAACATGCGTATTGGGCGACGCTGGATGCGTCCGCTCTTTTCAGCACGGTTCAGGTGCAGGTTACATCGTCTGACCCGGCGTATACCTTCTACTTGAAAGATTATGCGTCGGAAATCATGTGGACGCAGGATGCGACCGCCCTTGACCCGATGTATTCGTATGAAGTGGATTATTACTGCAACAGCGTCTATGAAGGGATGTTCCCGTTGTACCTCTCGTCGCAGGGGATGCCTGAAACGCCCGCGCAGGAGAGCGTCAACGTGCCGGTGTACTATGTGACGGAGGATGGCCAGCAGCTGGATTTCCAGTACGCAAGCTGCCTGACGAACGCGACTACCCAAGTGTACGCCAATTCCAGCGTTGTGCCGTGGGATTATCTGCTTGTCAAACCCGCGTCCGGCGTGGTGGATGTGTTTGTGGACAGCATGGGCAATGCGTCGCCGAGCGAGGTGCGCTTTGTCTACGCCGTGCCGGAGCAGCCGACCGAAGCGCCGACGGAAGTGCCCACCGAAGCCCCGACCGAGCCGCCCGTCATTCAGGCGGAAGTGACCGTGCTGTATCAGCTGGATGACAACGGCACGATTCTGGACACGCAGTATGTGACGCTGAATCAGGGCGACAACTATGTCACCGCCAATAGCGCGATGACTGCTGGGTATCAGCTTGTCGGCGAGGACACGGTGCATGTGTGGGTGGACAACGGCGGCACGGCGAGCGTGAATCCCGTTGTGTTCCACTATGCCACGCCGCAGCCGGTAACATCCAACATCGACGTGTTCTACTATCACGAGAACGGCACGCTGCTGGATCAGCAGTCGCAGCCGCTGACCGAGGGCGTGAACTACATCTATGCCGCCAGCGACCGCGTGGGCGGGTACGACCTCATCAGCGAAAATCCGCAGACGGTCACGCTGCGTCCTGACGGTACGACCGACTTGGCGAGTGTGTCCTTCTTCTATGCCGACCCGCAGCCGACCGAAGTGAACGTGCCTGTGCACTACCTCAATTCCGAAGGCGAGCCTGTTGCGATGGACGACACGCTGACGCTGAGCGAGGGGACGCACCTTGTGACGGCGAATCCGCTGGGCATGGCGGACGGCTATGTGCCGATGCCCGGCACGGAAAGCACGGTGGAAGTGAACGTTTCCGGCGGTATCGCGACACCGAGCGAGGTGTATTTCTACTATTATATTCCCACGACGGAAGCACCCGCAACCGAAGCGCCGACCGATACCCCTGCGCCGACGGACACGCCCGCCCCGCAGCCGATGCCGGTGGCGATTCACTACTTCGACATGAGCGGCGTGGAAATTGCCGACCCGGTGGTGAAGGAACTGCTGCCGGGGACGTATCCGATGATTCCGGAGCGCGAAATCCCCGGTTACGAGCTGGACAGCACCCTGACGCAGTTTGACCTGACGGTGGATGCGAACGGCACGCTGTACATGGATGGCGAAGAAATTCCGGCGGATGCGGTCGGATTCTACTATCATCCGGTGCAGACTCCGACGGATGTTCCCGCGACGGAAGCGCCGACGGACACGCCTGCACCCGCAACGGACGTGCCTGCGACCGACGTGCCTGCGACCGACGTCCCGGCGACCGACGTTCCGGCGACCGAAGCACCGACCGATACCCCCGCGCCCGCGCAGCAGTTCGTGACCGTCACCATCCGCTACTACAACACGCTTGGCGAGGAGATTGCCGACGCAAGCGTGGCGGAGCTGATGCCGGGAACGTACCACGTCACGCCCGCGTATGACAGCATTCCTGGCTACGAGCTGGAAAGCAGCTGGACTTCATTCGACCTGACCATCTGCGAGGATGGCACGCTGCTGATCGACGGCGAGGAAGCGACGGCGGAAGACCTTGCGTTCTATTACCGCCCGGTTCAAAGCGCTGCGACGGATGTTCCCGTGACCGAAGCACCCACGAATACGCCGATTCCGACCGAAACGCCGACCACTGCGCCCACTGAAGCGCCGATTCCCGTCGGGCAGCCGGTCAACCGCTACGCGACCATCAACGGCAATAAGGTGGCGTTCCGCAGTGAGCCCTCGACCAGCAAGAGCAACACGGTCATCAAGCGCTTGGCGAATGGCTCGAACGTCTACGTCGTCAACGAAATGCTGAATGACAAGGGCGAACGGTGGAGCGTCGTCATGGTGGATGGGCAGAGCGGCTACATCATGAGCGAATTCCTGATCATCATGACGCAGGCGGAAAGCGACGCGTATGCCGCATCCACCGGCGCAACGCCTGTGCCGACGGCAACACCGATTCCGACCGAGACCCCGACGGCAATTCCGACCGAAATTCCGACGGAAGTGCCGACGGCCACCCCGACCGCCGCGCCGCAGAACGCGACCATCACCATCCAGTATCTGGACAGCTACGGCAGCCCGGTGGCGAACGCGCAGTCAATGACGCTCGCGCCCGGCACATACACCCTGCGCCCGATGCCGACGAATTTGCGGGATGGCTATGAGCTGATTCCCGGCAGCGAGCAAATCACCCTGACTGTTTTCCAAGACGGCACGCTGAGCATGGATGCGGCGGATATTGCCTTCTGGTATCGTCAGGTGGCGACCGCCGCGCCGACGCAGACCCCGACCGAGGCTCCGACCCCGACGCCGACCGCTGTGCCGTACGAGGGCTATGCCGTCACCACGCGCGAAACCGAAATGCGCACCGGCATCGGCACGGGCAACTACGTTATGGCGACGCTGCAGGCGAACGTGCTGGTGTATGTGAATAGCCAGCTGAACACGGCAGGCGAAACGTGGGACATTGTGACCACGCTGGAAGGGACGTCTGGTTATGTGCCGGACGCGAACCTCCGCTACGTCACCGACGCGCAGGCGCAGGTGTACATTCAGCAGTGGAATCAGTCCCGCAGCACGCCCACGCCCAGCCCCACGCCGTACCTGACGCCTGTTCCCGCGCAGGAGATGGGCTACGCCTACGCCGTGGGCAACAACGTGCCGCTGCGGCAGATGGCGGGCGACTTCAGCGCGATTGAGGCGTACCTGATGCAGGGCGAAGTTGTCTACGTCTCCGGGCAGGATTATCTGGGCAGTATGCCGTGGCACCGCGTGCAGTATAATGGGCAGTGGGGCTATGTGCGCTATGACATGCTCCGCTTCATGACGCAGGCGGAAATCGAGGCGTACCTGAACAACCTGAACGCCACGCCCGCACCCACGCTTGTCACAACGCCCCAGCCCTACGACCCGACGAACTACTCCAGCTACGGCTATGTGACTACGACGACCTCGGTCAACTTCCGCCAGCAGCCCAGCATGAACGCGAGCCGTATCAGAAAGCTGTACAACTACGCGTTCTGCTTTGTCCTCGGCACAACGACCGGAACGGACGGCGAAACGTGGTATCACATCCGCTACAATGACCAAGAAGGTTACGTCAACGGAAAATACTTCCATTGGATGACGGTGGAGGAGCTGGAAGAGTTCCTGCAAAGCAGCGAGTACATTCAGGGCATCCAGAATAACACGACGGGGAATGCCACTGCAAAACCGACCAGCGGTCTGATTCCGGAAGAAGACAGGACCATCAACGACTGGAAGGGCAGCGGCGCAACGGTCAGCTATGTGCCGTGGCAAGGCTTTTCAACGCCCGGTCCGCTGACTTCGCCCACAACTGCCCCTACGCAGGAAACCGCCACGCCGACGCCTTCCGCTTCGCCCACACCGACGCTCGAACCGCTGCCCACCGCAGCCGCGACGTACCCTGTGGTGAACGAGAGCGGCAACAGCGGGCTGGTTATCTTCATCGTGATTGCGGTCGTGCTGCTGCTGGGCGGCGGCGGATTCGCCTTCATGCAGTACCAGAAGAAACAGCGTGAAGTTGCCATGAAGGCGGCACAGCGCCGCGCACAGGCAGCGCGCAATGCGGATCGTCCGGTTGCGCGTCAGGCGGGTCAGCCGCAGCAGATGCGCACAGGCGCGTACACGACCCCGCAGCAGCGTCCGCAGACGAGCAATGGCGTTTCGCCTGTGCAGGTGCGCCCGGCGACGCCCGTTCCGCAGACGCAGGATATGCAAAACCGACCGCAAGTCGGTTATCGCACGCCGATTCAGCCCCTGACGAAGCCGCAGGAGACCCCGTCCACTGCCGCGCCGAAGAGCACGACGACGATGGAGAATCCGTATGCGCGCCCGGTGGCGAAATCGGCAGAGGAAGCGCCGCGCCATCGTCGCCGTACAGATCAGTATCGCCAGGATGACGACAGCGCAAACCCGAATGGATAACAGAATATTTGGCAGGAGCAGCACGATTTGCGGGTTGCTCCTGCTTTTTTTGTGAATCAACAATATTTTGCTGTTTTCTGTTTACCAAGTTTGGAATGTTACATTGAAAAAGACGAACGAATGGCGTGGAAACAAAGAAAAATCGGTCGAAAATTTGCGTACACTGAACGAAAATTACGAAAATTCGAGGAAAGCAACAGACAAATAAATATTCCTATTACGATAGTTTTAACATGCAAATAACAATACTCAGGAAACTAACAAGCCGTTAACAGGTGGAAATGACAAAATTGCCACACGAAAGTATGGCAAAACACACAAAAATGCACCAAATGAGCATAATGAATGTTATTTTTCCGTCTTGACAGTTGAAAATTTGATGGTATAATAAACCATGTAAGAACTTGAACTGTGATTTGCCGGGAATTTGGCGAATTGCATATCGAGAAACGATAAATGTGTTACATGTGAAGGAGACGTGAACTGTGACAGAGAAGGAACTGCGGAAGCTGGGACGCGCGGAGCTGCTGGAACTGCTGCTGGAACAGGCACGGGAATTTGAAGCACTGGAGCAGCGGCTGAATGCAGCAGAAGCGGCGCTGCAAAGTCAGCAGCTGCAGCTGGAAACGTGCGGCTCGATTGCGGAGGCATCGCTGAAGTTAAACGGCGTGTTTGAGGCGGCGCAGAAGGCCGCGGAACAGTATCAGCAGAACGTTGAGCGGCTTTGCCAGGAGAAAATCAGCGCGGCAGAAAGCCAAGCGCAGGAAATCCTCGCACGCGCAGAGAAAGCCGCCAATCAGCAGTAAAGAAACATGGCAGAAGGGAGGGCGCACAGGTGTCAGAAGACAAGAATCAGCAGAAAACGGGCAAACAATTGCTCAACGACACGCAGGAAGCGGCGGAACGCGCCCACCTGCTGCGGCAAATGAACCCCACATCCGAACAGTTGGAAACGGAACTGAAGCATGAAAAGCGCAAGCACAGCTACAACCGCGCCCTGCGCAGCACGCTCTATACGCTGCTGGTGGTGGCGGCGGTCGCGGTGCTGATTGCAACCATGGTCATGCCCATCCTGCAAATCACCGGCACGTCAATGACGCCAGTGGTCGGGCAGGGCGAAATCACAATGGTCGTGCGCGGGTCAAATCCGCAGCGCGGCGATATTATCGCTTTTTACTACAACAATAAGGTGCTGATTAAGCGCGTTATCGGCCTGCCGGGCGAGTGGGTCAACATCGACGGAAGCGGCAACGTTTACATCAATGGCGAACTGCTTGATGAGCCGTACATCACCGACCGCGCGCTGGGCGACTGCTCCATCACGCTGCCGTACCAAGTGCCGGACGGGCGGTATTTTGTTCTGGGTGATCACCGCTCCACCTCGCGCGACAGCCGAAGCACACTGGTTGGCCCAGTGTCCGAAGAGCAGATTATGGGGCGCGTAACGCTCCGCATTTGGCCGCTGAACCGCATTGGATTCCTGCAATAACGTAAGTACAATACAACAAGAAGAGGAACACAGGTTCCAGAATCGGAGGATGCTGACATGAACCGCAAACTCATGGAATTAGCAGAAAAATACGTTGCGCAGCGGAAGCGCCGGATGCGTCTGTTCAAGACGGTCACGGCGCTGGCACTCGTTGTCGCCATCTGCACGTCTTATGTGCTGATGATGCCGGGTCTGACGATGGCGGCGGAAACGTACTGCGGGCTGGAGGAGCATACCCACACGGCGGACTGCTATGTGGACGAGCTGACCTGCCTGATTTCCGAGCGTGAGGCGGAGACAGTCTTTACCGATATTATGCGCTGCAGCTTTGAGCCGCACCGTCATTCCTCCGATTGCTACAATGCGCAGGGCGAACTCAGCTGCGGCTACTGGGATGGCTACATCCACGAGCATGACGAGAAGTGCTACGACAGCAACGGCGTTCTTATCTGCACGCTGGAGGAGCATCCGATGCACAAGCACACGGATGCCTGCTACAACTGGGAGAAACAGCTGATCTGCACACTGCCGGAAAGCGAGGGGCACATCCACACGGATGCGTGCTATCGGGCGAAAGAACCGACTTGCGGTCTGTTTGAGAGTGAAGGCCATCAGCACACGGCGGATTGCGTGACGGAAACGCGCACGCTGATTTGCACCGAGGACGTTGCGACGAACTCCGACATGCCGCATGTCCATGATGACAGCTGCTACGAAGTGACCCGGACGTACACCTGCGGCCTGACGGAAGGCGAGGGCGCGCATCACCACACGGATGCCTGCTATCCGACGACGGAAGAACCGACTTGCGGTCTGTTTGAGGGCGAAGGCGCACACACGCATGATGATTCTTGCTATGAGATGGTGCGCGGCGACTTGAAGTGCAAGCTCTATCCTGACCCGGCGAAGGTGCACACGCATTCCGCGTCCTGCGTCGATGCGAAAACCGGTTACTATACCTGTGGTTATATTCAGGTGCTGCGGCATCAGCATACGAATGAATGCATTGTGACGGTGACGGCGGAGGATTCCGGCCATCATCACACGGCGGACTGCTACGAACGCCACTATATCTGCGGCAAAGAAGAGCACACGCACACGGCGGATTGCTACGAACGCCACTATATCTGCGGCAAAGAAGAGCACACGCACACGGCGGATTGCTACTATGACCCGACCCCGAACCCCGATGCGACGGCAGCGCCCGAAGTGACAGCTGAGCCGACGGCAGCGCCCGAAGTGACAGCTGAGCCGACGGCAGCTCCCGAAGTGACAGCTGAGCCGACGGCAGCGCCCGAAGTGACGGATGAGCCGACGGCTGCGCCCGAAGTGACGGATGAGCCGACGGCTGCGCCCGAAGTGACGGTTGAGCCGACGGCAGCCCCCGAAGTGACAGCTGAGCCGACGGCTGCCCCCGAAGTGACGGATGAGCCGACGGCTGCGCCCGAAGCAACGGATGAGCCGACGGCTGCGCCCGAAGCAACGGCAACGCCGACGGAAGCACCCACGGCAACGCCCGCGCCTACGGAAGAACCGACGCTTGCGCCGACTGTAACGCCTGCGCCGACGGAAAACGCCGCCGAAACTGCTGCCCCGATGGACGAGCCGTCCCCGACACCTGCGCTTACGGTGATTCCGTCGATGGACGCTGATGCCGCGAAGCCGGACGACATGATGATGCCGTCGTTTGGACTCGACCCGGGCTTCCTAATGATGGCGAACGAACCGCCTGCCGTCAGCGAGAGCGGCATGCAGATTACCAATATTACGGTATCGAACATCATACTTCCGGAAAATGCCAATGCGTACAACTATAGCTTCGCAGCGGGCTTCAAGATTTCGGATGAAGCTATTCTGCGCCATGGCGAAGGCAACAAGATTATTATTCCGGCAGAGAATACGCATATCAAAACGGACAGCACGTCTGTCTGGTCGGGCACGGACGCCAAATTCAGCAATGAAAAGCCGGCGTTCAAATTCCAGTACAATCCCGAAACGAATAACGTTGAAATGTGGTTCACCGACGAGTATATGGACTTTGTCCGGAACAACCCCAGCCATGACGACCGAACCGGCACCATGAAGATGAGCGCCGAAATCCGCAAGGACGATGTTAAGAATCTGGGCAACGACGACCTGACCATCAAGTTCGGTGGCGCATCGACTACCGTGAAGTGGGAGGACATCGACAGGGGCAACAACTCCCTCCTCAGCGATTTGAGAACTTGGAAAAGCGGGGCTAATGTCAACTGGGAAAAAGGAACGATTGAGTATACCGTCAAAATCGAATCTACAAAGGGCACGAACGGCAAGAACGCGACTGCTCGAGACGTCATGACGGCGGTGAATAAGCAAATTGCCCTGACAAACATGACCGTCACGGAGGTTAAAACAAACGCTAACTGGAATCAGGTGCCCGCTGTTGACTCTGCTTCGACAGAAATCAAGACGGACGGTACATGCGCCTGCGGTACGACGGGAACGCACATTCATTACGTTTATGCGAACACGACAGACGAAAGCGGCAAGGTCCATACCATGACGACGGACTATGTGCTGCCGCCGCTTTCGGCAAATGAAACATACGAAATCAAGTATGAATACACATTCGACAAGGACGGAATGACCGGTGAATACGATCAGCTGACAAATACTTTCGCTGCGCAGAGTGGCGGAAAGTGGGATCATTCCCAGAATTCCTCTAACAGCAACCCTACTGACGTTCAGATTAAAAAGCTGCAAAAGAGCAGCTGGTACAACAGCAACGAGGGCTACATTCAGTGGACGCTCACCGTCAACGAAAACCGTTTCAACATCAAGGACAAGACGCTGACGGACACGATGTTCGACCAGCTTGTGGACGAAAAAGGCAATCTGCTGTTTTCGAAGACGGACGGCAAGGGCTATGTGTCGCAAATCACGGCGAATAACACGCCTATCACCGCTGAAAACTACACGGATTACTTTACCGTGGAACCCGGCGTGGACGGCAAACCGCAGCTGAAATTCAAGGACACCACCGCTAAGATCGTAATCCAATACAAAACGCCGGTGGAAGCAACCGCGCAGAATCAACAGATTACAAACACGGCGGAATTCGACGGCGAACAAAAGACAAGCACCGCGACCGTAGGGCAGGACACGCGTTACAATGTGGTGAAGTCGGTTGACGCGAGTATGCCGGCGGATCCGACGAAGAACGGCGAATACACCGATGGTCTGTATCCGGTAGCGTGGAACGCGACGTACACCTTCCCGGCGACGAAGGATGTTCAGTATAAGCTGAACTTCGGCGATACGCTTGACAAGAAGGTGGAATGGAAAAACGGAACAGAAATCATGCAGCACTACATGACGGCGGCTCAGGCGCAGACGTTGCTCAACGCCATCAAAAACCTCGATGTTGTGAAAAAGCATGATGCGCAGAATGTGCCGTACACCATTACGCTGCTGACCTGCGACAGTCAGGGCAAAAATGAAGGCACGATGGTGGTGTCTGCGGAAACGACGCTGACGGAAGGCTACTACTATGGTTTCCGGTTTGAAACGACGGGCGAAGGCGTTGTGCTGAACGACGCCAATACGGATGTGAACGCGACGACAAGCGTTACGCTCCCGTACCAGACGACCATCTATCTGGAAAAATCCCGCACTGGCTGGGTTGACTTCAAGAACACGGCTGTTAACGCGGGCAAAAACGGAGACGCGTGGTACAAGGCCGCCCCGAACGACCTGGTGGAGAAGAAATTCGGCAACCATGGCGTTGGCGATTTGAACGGGCAGATCATCCATGAGAACGAGCTGTACTGGACCATCCTCCTGCGCAATGATGGCGTGGCGCACGACGAAATCACCCTGACCGAAACGCTCCCGCCGCACATTGTGGTGGATTACATCGAATACGGCAGATCGAGGTTGATTCTTAGCGAAACGGACAGCACGAAGATGACCGTTGTCAATAAGAAGCTGGACAATGCCGGTACGATTCCGAATGGCTATGAGGTCAGCAACGAGTGGAGCGAGCAGCGCATTTCCATCAAGGCTGATTTGACGACGGTGGGCGAAGGCGCACAGCAGCAGCAGAGAATCAACATCTCCATGAAGCCGAATGAGAATACCGGCGGTTCGGAAACGATCCTCAACGGCAAGGCGGATATGACTGTCAAGGTTCACTGCAAGATTGCCGACGACTTCCTGGCAAACGCGGTGAACGGCAGTTTGAAGCTGGGCGTGCTGAACAACCAGCTGGACGTGAAATACGACGCGGCGCTCTATCACAAGGAGCAGAAGACCGAGCTGACCTACGAGGAAGAGACGGTCAAGGCGGTGAACGTCCAGAAGGGCTACAGCGTCAAGGGCGGCGACCAGCAGGCGCGAATCACCTACACCATCGACATCAACCAGGCCGGCGCGGAGCTAAGCCCAAGCTCCAGCACCCTCACGCTGACAGATACGCTGTCGTATGACGTTGTTGGTTGGTGCAATAACTGGCCAAATAATTATATCTATCTGCGAGACGTCACGCTGGATGAAGGCTCCTTCAGGCTCTACGAGGCGCTGAAGGATGAAAACGGCAGTCCGATTCTGAACGTTGATGAAAACGGCAAGGGACATTTGGTGCGCGGCGCAGAGATAGAGAAGTATCTCTGGAAGATGGAGTTCACGGAAACGGAGGAAGGGAATAAAACCTACCAGTATCCTGCGCAGGAAACGCCGAGCTTTAGCGGATCGACGGTAAACACGCGAAAGCTGAACATAACCGTCACCGTTCCGGACGGCAAGGCGCTGATTCTGGAATACACGGCGCAGGAGAACATTCTGCTGCCGCCTGAGGTGACGAACGAGTACAACTTCAACGACGTGAACCACAAGGGCATCAGTCCGGCGTTGAGAAACCACGCAAACCTTGAAGGAAAAGACAGCTCAAGTACCGAACTGAACAACAGCAATAACGACTACTTCAGTCAGGGCGGCGGCTACATCCACAACAATCTGGTCATCCGCAAGGTGGACAGCGCGAACACCTCGCTGCTGCTGCCGGGGACGGAGTTCACCCTCTACGCATGGAACACGGCAACCAACAAGTTCGAGGCGGTTGGCGGCGAAAATGGTAAGGTCTACACGGATCAAAACGGTATGATTACTTACCAATACAATTCGGCGAAGCTGAACGAGCGTCCGCTCGACCCGAACGTCGCGTACATGCTGGCGGAAACGCATGCAGTTGAACCGTACCACCTCGTGCTGGAGGATCGCCCGCTGGTCGTCTTCCACATCGTTCCGAGAGCGGACGATACCGAAGCACATCCGGTGAGATACCCGGACGGTCTCAACAATGGCAACTTCGGCACGATTTCGAAGAGTCGGCTGCAGGAGCTCATGACTGCTTCTGGCATCAAAGGCGTGGTGGATGGCCCGCACACCATCAACGGCTCTGCGAGCATCAACATTCAGGTGAAGAACAGCAAGGACCGCCACGACATGGAGGTGCAGAAGAACTGGGCTGGCGACGACGCCCATGAGAATGCGCGCCCTGCCAGCGTCCTCGTGATGCTTCGCCGCTATGTGCTGACGCAGGAACAGTACACCGACGTGCTGAACACGGGCGCAACGCAGAATCCGCAATGCATCCTGTCGGCGGAAATGAAGGGTAACAGCAGCGCGACGATTGCACGGCAGTTCCCGGAAAATCAGGAGGTTACGGTAACGCTGAACCTGTCAGGTAACGGACTTGGTGACACCGGGCGTATTGTGGCTCGCGTAGACGGAAAACAAATCGTTTTGCAGCCGCAGGATACGTCGAAGAAACAGTTCGTTTACACTACAACGATGGCGTATCAGAAAAAGGTAACTTTCAGTGTACAGTGGTGGCAAAGCTGGAATAATCAATGGTCGGCAGACTATGGGTATGATGACAGCGTGAGCATCACGATGACCCCGGAAGGCACGCCGGTTGGCGAAGTGCCGACGCAGGTCACGCAGTTCACCGACGCGCAGTGGGCAAAAATCCGCCAGCACCCGGACGACGCTTACGGCGGTCGCGAGGCTACGCTGACGGCGGCGAACGGCTGGCGCACCAAGTGGTCGCAGCTGGAATCCACCGGCGCGGACGCGAACGGCAACAAGCTCTACTACGTTTACTACATCGTCGAGGGCAAAGTGCCGAGCTACACCACATCCGGTATCACCTACACCATCGACCCGAACGCCAGCAAAACCACCGGCACGGTCACGGCGACGCTGACCAACGTCTACCGCCCGGAGGACAAGTACGGCGAAATCAGCATCGACTTGTCCAAGGAATGGTACGCGCCGGATGGCACAAAGCACACGATTACCGAGGAATTCGGCGGCGTACAGGTCGCGCTCTACAAGACGCGCTGGGATTACGTCAACGGCGCGTGGACGATGGGCAGCACGGAACGCCGCGACACGGTCACGCTGGCAGAAGCGAACAAATGGAGCGCCAAGTTCGAGGGGCTGGAAACCTACACGGTCGCCATGGAAAACGGCGTTGTCCAAAACGCCCACGCCTACACCTACAGCCTCCGGGAACTGAACGTGCCGAGCGGCTTCTACTGCCAGCTGGCATACAGCGGTCTCCCGCAGCACCCGAGCGAGTACTTCACGGACGGGAATCCCGCCAATCCGAAGGCGAACGCGGAGAACGCACGCGGCACGGCGACGCTGCGGAACTACGAGATCGCGAAGCTGACCATCGAAGCCGAGAAGCGCTGGGGTGAAGGCGCGAAGCCTGAAAACATGCAGGATACGCTGACCTTCCGCCTGACCCGCGAAAAGCAGGAGAACGGCGCGTGGGTCGCGGACGACAGCTTCCAAGCGGTCACGAGGGTCATGAGCATCAGCAGCCTGAACACAAGCAAGGTCGTGTTCGGCACTTTCCCGAAGTACGCTGTGACGGGCTTCGACGAGCAGAATCAGCCCATCAGGCAAAGCTACCGCTACAAGGTGGAGGAGGTCAAGTACCAAAACGAAGCCACCCTCCCGTTCAGCGTCAGCTATAGCCCAGCGGACGGTTTCGTGACGACGGAGGGCGATGCGAACACCAGCACCACCGTCACCGTGACGAACAACAAGCTGACGAGCGAGAAGGAAGGTCTGTACCGCTTCAACGTGGCGAAGCAGTGGCTGGACGCTTCCGGCAATCCCGCGGACAAGCCCACGCCGGAAGGCACGAAGGCGCAGATTACCGTGACGCGCACCCGCCATGTCTATGCCCCGGATACGGGCTGGACAGCGGAAACGCCCGCCACAAAGACAATCGAGCTGGATACCACGGCAACGTACACGGCGCTTTGGGCAGAATGGAACGAAACGCAGTCGGTTTATGCGCAATACAACGCCGACGGCACGGTGAAATCCGCGTGGGCGTACACCTACGAGGTGTCGGAAGCGACGATTGACGGCTACTTCGGCACGCAGCATCTGCCTGCGGACTTCCCGCAGCAGCCGGGCGACTACTTCACAGACGCGGCACTGACCGATATCAAGGAGATTTATCGCCAGCCGCTGACGGACACGCTCCCGGAAGTGACCGAAAAGAACTACTACGTCGAGCGGTTCAACGTCAAGGTGGGCAAGACTTGGGCGCGCTTCCGCGACAGGAATGAGCTGACGTTCTGCTTGATTCAGGCGAAGAAGCAACTCACCTTTGACAGAAATGGCAATCCCATCAAGACGGACGATCAGCAGTACACCTACGTCACGAAAAACTGGACGGAGGGCGGCGAAGAACCGGTCTGGGAGTTCAACAACCTGCCGAAGTACTATTTCACGGTGAATGAGAACGGCGAAGCGCAGAAGAAGCCGTACTACTATTACATCGTAGAGGGGTACGAAACGATTAATGGTGCGCTAAACCCGTATCTGTATCAGGTGAGCTACACAGGCGACGCTACGCTTGTCAAGAAAACAACCGGTGCGGTGAACCAGCCTGCGGACGGCGGAACGGCGAACATCCACGCGAAGAACCTGCCGGGGTATGAAGTGGGAAATCTCAACCTCAATTTGACGAAAGAATGGGTCAATGTCAACGAGAAGCCGGAAAAGGTTACGCTCAACTTGACTGAGACAACGCATTCATGGGATAAAACAAAAGGGTGGATAACTTACGACCCCAATCCGAGTACCGTTGAAATAATGCCGGATGCGAATGGAAACTGGACGACAACGCAACCGCTGCAAGCGTACTATGTTGAGTATAATCCGGACGGCTCTATTCACACGGCGTATGTTTACACCTATGAGCTGACGGAAGACCCTGTGAGTGGTACGCTGCCTAATTACACCTTCTCGGCGAACTGGCCGAAAGAAGTGGGCGACGTCCTTGAACTCAATTCGGCTGGCGAGCCAATCAAGGCAAAGGATGCGTTCAAAGCCTCTTCGTCACAAATGGAAGGAAGCTTCTTAGTCACCATCGCGGACGCAAGCGCAACCATCACCAACGTGCAGACCGGCAAAATCAACATCGAGAAGAAGTGGGCTGCTGAACCTGAGTACGACGGCGCACAGAACCCGCTGGGCATCCAGAACGTGTCGATTTCGCTCTTCCGCAACGTCTGGGGCGAAAACTGGACGGATTCGGACGGCGTGGTGCACTACAACTGGTCCAACGACCCGTTCCATCAGAATTACGTCCTGTCGGCGGAAAACGGCTGGAAGCTGACCATCGACAACCTGCCGTTGTACGACACGACCCTCAATCCCGACGGCAGCCTGCGCAAGTACCGCTATTACATCCTCGAAAGCACGAGCGTCGGCAACGACACGCTGGACCGCTACACGCCGGTGATGACGGCGGATGAAAGCGAACTCGTCGGCTCGATTCTCTACATCACCTTCAAGGATACGACGGAAAACAACGTGACCATCACCAACGTACCGAAAGCCATCAACATTGTCAAGCAATGGGCGGATGCGGACACGTTCGGCGAAGAGGGCATGATGCAGGACATCTACCTTGAAGTCATGATGAAGTATCAGGAAGTCTACTCCACGCAGTGGAAAACGGAAAACCTGCTGGAAAAGAGCTACTTCAGCCTGACGAACGTTATCTGCACGCCGAGTTCGCTCACGGCGGAGCTGGTGCAGATTAACGGCGCGCCCTACCTGCATGTGTCGGGGCTGGCGAAGGCGGATGAACCGTGGCGCGTGACCATCCGGAATCTGCCGGGCTACGGCAGTGCGTCCTTCATCATCCGCGAAGTGGAGCTGGCGGGCTACCTGAACAACCTGCCGGACGGCAAGCTGGAGCTGGGCTTCAACGAAATCGGCACAATTACCAACACGCCGACGAAGCTGAAAATCACCAAGCAGTTCAGGCAGGCGTATTTCCCCACAGGCAGCGGAAGCGAACTGCCGCTGAATGTCCGCAATACCGTCGTGTACCTGCAAATCTGGCGCGAAAAGCGTGACGGCGCTGCTCTTTCCCAACACGAACGCTACACGCCCTTGCTGGGCGCGCTGGAAGCGAACATGGACGCGACGCTCTTGTCGGACGGCACCGTGAAGCTGACGGTCGGCACGAATACGCCGACCGACGCCGCAACGCTGACGCTGACCCGCCTCCCGCGCTACTGGTTTGACAAGGATACGGGCGCAAGCGGCGAATGGTACTACTACGTCAAGGAAGTGGACGCGGAAGGCAACGAAGTCCATTCGGCTTCTGCCCCGACGAACGGCGAACAGCCGGATATCAACCTGAACGTCAAGACCCTTACCGTCACCAACACCCTGACCGACGTCAGCGCCCGCAAGGTCTGGACGTCGCTGGACAATCAGTTCACGCTGAATCCCGCGAACCTCCCGGACATCACGCTGACGCTCAAGCAGACCACCGCGGAAACGGCGGCGGACGGCGACAAGATCATCGCGAACGTTACCCTTGGCTGGGACGCGGAAGCGGGGAAGGTCGTCGCGAAGAATCTGGATGGCTGGCAGTTTGGCGAAGTGGTTGAATACACCGCGCCGGAAGGCAGCAAGAACATCTGGTGGGGCTACAAGTGGTACAATCTCCCGGCGTATGACGCGGGTGGCAACATCTACCGCTACTACGTCGTCGAGAAGACCCCGGTTGGCAGCGGCTGGCAGCTGGTGACGGACGACCCGAACGCCACGAACACCGCGCCGATCCCCGCGAACAGCGAAAATCGCGTCTTCCAGATTACGAACACACCCATTACCTACACGCTGCCCGAGACGGGCGGCATCGGCACACTGCCGTACACGGCGGGCGGTCTGCTGCTGATGGCAGCGGCGGCATTGCTGCTGGGGCAGGAAATCAAACGCCGGAGGGAAGGCTGCTGAGCAGTCGGCAGCCCCCTTCCGGGGCAGCTCAATCCGTATACGCGGGCGAAAGCCCTTGTATAAACATGGGGAAGAAAACGACGGGAGGAGGAATGAAAAAAGCATAGCAGCTATACGTCAGGAGACCTCCCGACGTAGGCAACCCCGGTAATCCCCGCAAAACGTTTCCCAATGAATGAAAAACGACAACGAAAAGGAGAAAAACCATGAAAAAGTTTTGGGCAATTCTGCTGGCCATGATGCTCGTGCTGAGCATGGTCACTGTCGCAAGCGCTTCTGAAGTGACGGAAGGCGATACGCCGACTGCTACCGGTTTTACGATTACGGTGAATCCGAAGGACGATGTGGATCACGAATACCAGGTATACCAGATTTTCACTGCTGATGTTGTAGCAGATGAATCTGGTGCGAAAGTGCTGACGAGCGTCAAGTGGGGCGCAAACGCCAAGAACGACACTGCTGCGGTCACGACTGGTGATCCTGTGCCGGACGCAGTTCTGGAGGCTCTGAAAACTGTTTCGGGCACGAATCAGGAAAAGCTGGCTGAAATCACGAAGTACTGGAACGCTGAATCCGCTCCGGTTGATACGTTCTCTTCCACCAAAGCAGCCCCCGGCAAGAGCCAGAAACTGACCCCCGGCTATTACCTTGTGCGGGACAATCAGGCAAAGCTGGAAGGCAAGGACGGCGCTGCCACGCTGCTGATTGTAAAGGTGCTGGATCAGGACATCGTTGCGACTGCAAAGTCTGAAAAGCCCTCTGTGGACAAGCAGGTACAGGACGAAGTTGCTGATGCTGAAAAGAACGGCGGAGAAGTGAATCCGGAAGGCTGGGGCGAGAGTGCCGACCACGCGCTGTTTGAAAACTTCAAGTTCCGTCTGGTCGCGACTATTCCGGTCAATGCGGATTATAATGACTATCCGACGTACAAGCTGGTCTTCAACGACACCATGTCCAAGGGCATTACCTTCGTTCAGATTGATTCTGTGAAGGTGAACGGCATCGCACTGAAAGGTACCGATTATGTTTGCACTGCAACGCCTGGTCAGAAGGGCGCAGGCAAGGTTGGTGAAAACCAGGATAAGCCGTCTTGGACGCTCACAATCGAAGACCTGAAGAAGGTGATGAAAGAAAACACCAGCATCCTTGTTACGGACAAGATTACGGTTGAGGTTGTTTACACGGCGTATCTGAACGAAGAAGCGCAGGTCTTCAACGCGAGCGCAAACAGCACGGACAACAAGAACAGCGTCGATTTGGAATACTCCAACAACCCCAATGCTGATGGCATGGGTAAAACGCCGGAAGACCATGTGTGGCTCTTCACCTATGTTGTGAACAACACGAAGTATGCGAACACGGCTGAAGCAGGCAAAGAACTGGCTGGCGCTGGCTTCACGCTTTATGACCAAAATGATCGTGTTGTTCCGCTGTGGAAGGATGCCGATGGCAATTACATTGTCGCAGGCACCACGAAGCCGAATGATACCTATACGGATGTCGCAAACAATGAAATGATTACGGAAGCCAATGGTACGTTCAACATCATCGGTCTGGATCACGGCACGTACACGCTGAAGGAAACCACGGTCCCTGCTACCTATAATCCGCTGGATCCTGTCACCATCACGATTTCGGCAGACCACAAGGAAGCTGCCGGCGGTGCAAGTGCAACCATGGAACTCACGGCGGCTTCTACGATGAACAACAAGCTCGTCAACAAGTCCGGCGCGACCCTGCCTGAGACCGGCGGCATCGGCACGACCATCTTCTACGTGCTGGGCGGCATGATGTTCGTGGGCGCGGCGCTCATCCTCATCGTTCGCCGCAAGGCCGAAGCGGACGAAATCTGATTTCTCTCCCGCAATTCGTTGAACATCCCCATGTTCTGATGAAACCCCTGCCGGGCGGTGCGCGCAATGCCGCCGCCCGGCATTCCCAAATGGGAAAATGAAGCATGTTTGCAGAAAGGAGGCGGCTCATGAAGCGCAATATGACAACCATTTTGCTGTTTGTGGTGCTGTTTGTGGGTCTGGCGCTCCTTCTGTACCCGTCCGTGTCGGATTTCTACAATTCCTTCCACCAGTCGCGTGCCGTAGCCACCTACAACACGGTGGTGGAGCAGGAGTCCAAGAAGGATTACGAGGCGGATTGGGCGGCGGCAAACGCTTATAACGAAAAACTCCGCGCACAGTCCACCGTTGATCGCTTGATCATGACCGACGAGGAGCGCGAGGAGTACGACGCGGTGATGAATGTCGGCGGTTCGGGCATCATCGGGGTGATTGAGATTCCGCAGATTGCCGTGACGCTGCCGCTGTATCACTCGACGAGCGCCAACGTGCTTCAAGTCGCCGTTGGTCACATCGAGGGTACAAGCCTGCCGACTGGCGAACCGGGGACGCATTCCGCATTCTCGGCGCATCGAGGGCTGCCCTCCGCCAAGCTCTTTACCAACCTTGACCAGCTCACCTACGGCGATACCTTCACCCTCCGCGTGCTGGACAAGGTGCTGACCTATGAAATCGACCAGATTCTCATTGTTGAGCCGCATGACGTCAGCGCACTGCAAATCTATGACGGCATGGATTTGTGTACGCTTGTCACCTGCACACCCTATGGCATTAACTCGCACCGGCTGCTTGTCCGCGGACACCGGGTCGAAACGTCGCTTGCGCAGCTATCAGTGCGCATCTCCGCGGACGCACTCGTGATTGACCCCTACATCGTCGCGCCGATTGTCGCCGCGCCGATGCTGTTGATTCTCCTCATTCTCATGCTGGTAACGACCAGCCCGAAACACAAGAAGCGGAAAGGAGCTGAGCGGTCGTGATGAGCCGCAAACCCTCGCGCCTGCTGGCGCTTGTCCTGCTGACAGCATTGTGCTGCCTTCTGCTTGCGCCCTGCGCGCTTGCCTTTGAACGGGTGGATTTGACGCACCCCTTGACGTTCGCCATTCAGGCGGATGACAACGAGGATGATGCGCACCTGCCCGGCGTGACCTTCCAGCTGTATCAGGTGGCGGACATGGATGCGGACGCTCGGTTCGCCCTGCGCAGCCCGTACAGCACCCTGAATATCGACATTAACGCGCTGAAGAACGCGGCGGACTGGGCAGCCGCGTCCGAAGCGATGAAAGCCCTCACCGCGTCCGAAACGCCTGATTTCACCGGCACGACGGACGAAAACGGTCGAGTTGCCTTCGCGGGACTCAACCCCGGTCTGTACCTTGTTTCCGGCACGCCGGTCATCATCGGCGGCTGGGCGTACAGCTTCCAGTCCTTCCTGACCTCTGTGCCGACGCGCAATGTGGACGACGAGTGGCAGTACGACGTCCTCTCCACCATCAAGCTGGAGCGCTCGCCCGCGCTGATTGACCTTGAGTGCGTCAAGGTGTGGGACGACGACAACCGCGGCACATATCGCCCTGTGCAGATTGAAATTCATCTGATGCAGGACGGTCAGCATATCGACACGGTGATTCTGAACAGCGAAAACAACTGGCATCATATCTTCAAAGATTTGCCGGCTGACCATGTGTACACCCTCAACGAGATTCTGGGGGCTGACGTGTACTATGAGCCGGAATATTCCATCGAAAACGGCGTGTATGTGATTACCAATCGCCGCACGGTCACGCCGACCCCGACCGCCCCGATTCCCGAAACGGGGCAATTGTGGTGGCCGGTGCCGATTCTGGCGGGCGCGGGCATGATTCTGTTCGTCATTGGCTGGATTCTGCACCGGAAATGGAGCCAAGAGCATGAAGAACCGTAAGGGCAATTTGCTGATGACGCTGGGGCTGGTGCTGATTTTGGCGGCACTGGCGCTGGTGGGCTACAACCAGTGGGATGCCAGCCGCGCGCAGCAGGAGTCGGATGATGCGCTGATGGCGCTGGAGCAGATTCGCATTCAGCGGCAGATGGAATCGCAGCAAACCGCTGCACCGCCCGTAGTCACCGCGACGATGATGCCGACGGACGCACCCGCGACGGATGCGCCGATAACCGACGCGCCGACGGCGGATGCCACTGCGGCGGATAACCCGGCAGCATCCACGCCCTCCGTAACTGACGCACTGACGACCGACATTCCGCGCGATGACGTAACCGCCACGAACACCCCTGTGACGGATGCGCCCGCAACGGCGAATCCTGCGACGAACCCGCCGAATCCGACGAGTGCGCTAACGGCGAATCCTGCGACGAATCCGCCGAAACCGACAAACGCGCCGACGGCAGGGACTGCGACGAATCCGCCGAGCGTGCCGACGACAGGGACTGCGACGAATCCGCCGAAACCGACGAGCGCGCCGACGGCAGAGAATGCGACGAATCCGCCGAAACCGACGAGCGTGCCGACGGCAGAGAATGCGACGAATCCGCCGAAGCCGACGAGCGCGCCGACAACAGAGAATGCGACGAATCCGCCGAAGCCGACAAACACGCCGACGGCAGGGACTGCAACGAATCCGCCGAAGCCGACGAGCACGCCGACGGCAGGGAATGCGACGAATCTGCCGAATCCGACGAGCACGCCGGATGCCGCGCAGACATCAAATCCGACGAGCACGCCGGAAATCACCGAAACGCCCATGCCGACGGAATCCCCCGAACCGACCGAAACGCCTGAACCGACACCGTCCCCCGAACCCACGTCGACACCCGCGCCCGCGCCGACGGGCAAGCTCTACGAGCGCGTGCCGGGAATCGAAATGCCGGGCGAGAAGGTCAATGGGCACGAGTACATCGGCACGCTATCTATCCCGTCGCTGGGGCTGAAAGTGCCGGTGCAGCGCAACTGGTCGTACGAGAACCTGAGCGTGTCGCCGTGCCGCTATTCCGGCAGCGCCTACGCGGACAACCTCGCTATTATTGCGCACACCTACCACTTTGGCAAGCTGAGCAGCTTGGCGCTGGACGCAACCGTTACCTTCACGGACATGGAGAATAACGTTTTCCGCTACGTTGTGCGGGAGAAAAACACGATTTCCCCCAACGATGCGAACGAAATTGCCCATTCCGGCTATGACCTGACGCTTGTGACCTGCACCATCAGCGGCACAAAACGCGTGGCGGTGTACTGCGAGCGCGTGAAATAATCCAACAAAAGGACTGTCTGCAACGGGCAGCCCTTTTTCGTGAAATCCATGCAACACGGCAGGAATTGACGGGGTGGAGCGCGAAATAAACAAGCGCGGCGTAACTTTCGCCGCAGGAAGGGAAAGCAACCTTGAACTGGAAAATACACCTTTATCGTGCTATCCTCTGGCTGATTACGCTGTCCCTGCTGCTGGTGATGTTCGGCTTCTCGGCACAGGAAGGCACGCAGTCCGGCAGCATCAGCGATAAAATTGCCCGCCCAATTACGGATTCTCTGGCGCAGCGGCAGGGACTGACGGGGAAGGCGTACTGGAAGCTGTATGCACAGGTGGATTTTGCCGTGCGGAAAACGGCGCATTTCTTGGAGTACACGCTCTTGGGAATGCTGCTGACGCTGCTGCTGGACAGCTACTGCACCCGCTGGCACTGGCTGTCATGGGCGGGATGTACGCTCTATGCCGCGACGGACGAAATCCATCAGCTTTTCGTTGCCGGGCGCACGGGCAAGTGGCAGGATGTGCTGCTGGATTCATCGGGCGCGCTGGCGGGGCTGCTGCTGGCGATGTTCATGCTCTGGCTGATTCGGCGGCGCAGGGCGAAAAAGCAATCAACATAATAAATAGGAGGCAGATTATGCTGACAATCGAACAGCTTTATGACCTTAACCACACATTGGCGGCGGATTACCTGCGGCAGTTTACCTATCCGTGGGAGGCGCTTGCGGGCATCAAGGCGGAAATCCTGCGCATCGGCGCGGCGCTTGACCCGGCGGAATACACCGAAATCAGCGAGCACGTCTGGGTGCACAAAACCGCGACGGTTGCGCCGACGGCGTATCTGGGTGCGCCCTGCATCATCGGCGCGCGGACGGAAGTGCGGCATTGCGCGTTCATCCGCGGCAGTGCGCTGGTAGGGGCAGACTGTGTGGTCGGCAACTCTGTGGAGCTGAAGAACGTGATTCTTTTCGACCATGTACAGACGCCGCACTACAACTACGTCGGTGACAGCATTCTCGGCTATTGCAGCCACATGGGGGCGGGGTCGATTACCAGCAACGTGAAGAGCGACAAGACGCTGGTGACGGTTCGCGGCGCAGGCGAAAGCATGGCAACCGGCTTGAAGAAAATGGGCGCAATGCTTGGCGACTATGTGGAAATCGGCTGCAACAGCGTGCTGAACCCCGGCACGGTTATCGGGCGGGAGAGCCAAATCTACCCGCTGAGCTGCGTGCGTGGTGAAGTGCCCGAAAGAAGCATCTGGAAAACTGGCAGCGTGGTGGTGAAGAAGCAATGATTCAGCCGATTGTGAGAGATGTGATGTTCCTGTCCTGCAAGAGCCAGATGGCGACGGCGGAGGATTTGCCCGTTGCGCGTGACCTCGCGGATACCCTGCGCGCCCATGCGCACGAGTGCGTCGGCATGGCGGCGAACATGATTGGCATCCGCAAGCGCATCATTGCGGTGATGGCGGGGAAAACCGTGCTGGTGATGCTCAACCCGGTCATCACGGATCGCCAGATTCCCTTCGCGGCGCAGGAGGGGTGCTTGTCGCTGGATGGCGAGCGCCCGTGTTTGCGATATCAGCAGATTTTGGTGGAATATCAGGATGAGCAGCTGCAGCGGCATGTGCAGCGGTTCTCTGGTTTCACCGCGCAGGTGATTCAGCATGAGGTGGATCATTTGGAAGGCATCATTATTTGAGGTGAGGACATGACTATCACACAAACGCTCTGTCAGGAGTTCCAAACCGCCCCGTGGCAAATCGACGCCGTCATTCGCCTGCTTGACGAGGGCTGCACGCTGCCGTTTATCGCGCGTTACCGCAAGGAACAGCACGGGTCGCTGGATGACCAGAAGCTGCGTGAAATCAGCGAACGGCTGACGGCGCTGCGGGCACTCGAAGCGCGTCGGCAGGAAATCAGTGAAAGCCTGCAAAAGTTAGATGTCTGGACGGAGAAGCTGCAAAGCGACCTCGATGCTGCCGCGACATTGGCGCAATTGGAGGATATTTATCGCCCGTACCGCCCGAAGCGCCGTACCCGCGCGTCGATTGCCAAGGAGAAGGGGCTGGAGCCGCTTGCGAACGCGCTGATGCTCCAGCAGCGGAACATGATGGCGCCGGAAACCATCGCCCTGCGCTATGTGAACGCGGAGAAGGGCGTCGAAACGGCGGAGGATGCCCTGCAAGGCGCGATGGATATTATCGCCGAGGTCGTCAGCGACGATGCCGCCGTCCGCACGAAGCTCAAAACGTACTACCATCAAACGGCGATGGTCGCGACGGTCGCAGCGAAAGACGAGGACAGCACCTACCGCATGTACTACGACCACCGTGAGCCGCTGCGCCTGATGCCGTCGCACCGGGTGCTGGCGATGAACCGCGGGGAGAAGGAGGGCTTCCTCAAAGTCGCGCTGGACGTGGACAAGGAGAAAGCGCAGCAGCTCGTGCGCTACGGCTTCGTGCAGCAGACGGGCAGCCCGGCGTGCAAGTACGTCGCGCAGGCGTGCGACGACGCGTATACGCGGCTGATTGCGCCGTCGCTGGACACGGAACTGCGCGCGGAATTGACCGACAAGGCGAGCGCAGCGGCGATTCGCGTGTTCGCGCTGAATCTGCGCCCGCTGCTGATGCAGCCGCCGGTGCGCGGGAAGGTCGCGATGGGGCTTGACCCCGGCATCCGCACGGGCTGCAAGGTCGCGGTTGTGGACGAAACCGGGCGTGTGCTGGATACGGGCGTCATTTTCCCACTGCCAAGCCATGGTAAGGTTACACAGGCGAAGGAAACCGTCAAGCGCATGATCCAGAAGCACCACGTCGGCATCGTCGCCATCGGCAACGGCACGGCGGGGCGTGAGACAGAGCAGTTCTTCGTCGAGGTGATGAAGGAGCTGGCGCTGGGCGATGCGCTCAAATACATGGTCGTCAGCGAGGCGGGCGCGTCGGTGTATTCCGCGTCGAAGCTGGCGGCGGAGGAGTTCCCGCAGTTTGATGTCAGTCTGCGTTCGGCGGTGTCGATTGCGCGGCGGCTGCAGGATCCGCTGGCGGAGCTTGTCAAAATCGATCCGAAGGCGATTGGCGTAGGACAGTATCAGCATGACCTAAAAGCAGCGGAACTGGACGCGGCGCTGGGCGGCGTGGTCGAGGACTGTGTGAACAGCGTCGGTGTGGATGTGAATACGGCGAGCGTGTCGCTGCTGAGTTACGTCGCGGGCATCAACACGACCGTCGCGAAGAACATCGTGGCGTACCGCGAGGAAAACGGCGCGTTCACGACCCGCGCACAGCTGAAGAAAGTGCCGCGCCTTGGCCCCAAAGCCTTCGAACAGTGCGCAGGCTTCCTGCGCATTCCCGGCGGCAAGGACTTGATGGAGAACACAGGCGTTCACCCGGAGAGCTACGACGCGGCGCGCGCCCTTTTGAAGCACTTTTCGCTCACCCCGGCGGAGGCGGTCGGCAAGCTGCTGACCTTGGCGGACGCGGAGGGGTTCGCGGCGCTGGCGAAGCAGCTGAATGTGGGCGAACCGACCCTGCGCGACATTGCGGCGGAGCTGTCCCGCCCCGGCCGCGACCCGCGTGATGAGCTGCCGCAGGTGCTGATGCGCAGCGACGTGATGGATTTGAAGGACTTGCAGCCCGGCATGGAGCTTCGCGGCACGGTGCGCAACGTGACCGACTTCGGCGCGTTTGTGGATATCGGCGTTCACCGCGACGGCTTGGTGCATATCAGCCAGATGGCGCAGCGACGCGTGAATCATCCGAGCGAAGTCGTCCGAGTCGGCGACATCGTGACCGTGTGGGTGCTGGAAGCGGATGCGAAAACGAACAGAATTAGCCTGACAATGCGTCCGCCGGCGAAAGGGGAAGGCAATTTCTCAACAACCAAAAGCACACAAACTAAAAAACTAACATAACAGACCTGTAACATCCGAAGGGGCACCGAAGGTTTCCAAAGGGCGATCGGAAAGCCCTTTGGTCGCTCACGAAGGAGCGAAATCCCTGCGTAACAATCCAATCCTATAAGCGATAGGAGGAAAATTCATGCCAAACATGCGAAAATGGATTGCGCTATTCTTGACCATGCTGCTGCCGGTGCTTCCGGTAGCCGCCGAGGAGGAATCAACCATGCTGACAGGCAAAACAGCGACGGAAATCGTCGAGATGATGGGTTTCGGGTGGAATCTGGGCAATACGCTGGACGCAACCGGCGGCAATACCGCGGATGTGACCGCGCAGGAGCAGTCGTGGGGGAACGCGAAAATCACCCCGGAACTGATGGTGCGCGTGAAGGAAGCGGGCTTTGACACCATCCGCATTCCCGTGACTTGGTACCGCTATACCTCGGACGATGGGACGTACACCATCCGCGAGGACTTCCTCCAGCATGTCCGCGAAGTGGTCGAGTGGGCGCGCGAGGCGGATTTGTTCGTCATCCTCAATATGCACCACGAAGCGTGGATTAACGAGCCGAATTTCGCGGCGGACGCGGAGAAAATCGGCGAGCAGCTGACGGCAATGTGGCGGCAGATTGCTGACACCTTCGCCGACTTTGACCAGCATGTGATTTTCGAGGGCATGAACGAGCCGCGCGCGCAGGGTACGAACTATGAGTGGGGCGGCAACGCGGCGTGCTACGCTGCCGTCAACTACCTCAACCAAGTGTTCGTGAATACCATCCGCAAGGACGCCAAGGGCTGCAATGCCGAGCGCTGCCTGATGATTCCGGGCTACGCGGCGACCAGCTCCCCGGCGGGCACGGCGGCGATTGCCCTGCCGACGGTGGATGGCGAAGCGGCGGCAAACATCATCGTGTCCGTGCATTCGTATGACCCGCAGACCTTCTGCCTGCAGGATACGCAGACGACGTTCGACCCGGAGAAGGATGGCGCGAAAATCAACCGCGTGTTCGAGAACATCAAGGAAACCTTCCTTGACCGGGGGATTCCGGTCGTGATGGGCGAAACGGGTGCGACGAACACGAATGGCAATCACGACGAGCGCGCGAAGTGGGCGTACTGTGTCGCGCAGAATGCCCAGCGCTACGGCGTGCCGATTGTCATCTGGGACAATGGGAACAATCAGACGTCCGGCGGTGAGTGCCACGCCTGGATTCGCCGCGCGGTGAATCCGAAGCTGCGCAGTCAGGCGACGAGCGTGGTGTACCCGCAGGTGCTGGACGCGCTGTGGGAAGGCAAGAACAGCGCGGCATGGGGCAGTGCGCTGACGGAAGTGCGCGCGGAGGCGGACGAGAGCATCCTCTGGGCGAACGCCGACGGCTTGACGAGCCAGAAGGAATGGGATTCCTCCTACATCCAGCTCGAGGCGAAAATGGAGTGGTTCGCGGACGGCGCACGCATCGGCATTCGCTATTCCGGCGCGGGTACGCCTAAAATCGTGCTGGACAGCGCGGAAAAGAGCGTCTGGTGGATTCCGGTGGACGCGGCGAGCGTCGAACAGAACGCGGACGGCACGAAAACCGCGTGGTTCACGAGCGAAATCCTGCTGGCGGAAATGCGCAAAAACGGCGTTGATAACCCTGCACAGCTGCAAAATTGTTATGTCATCGCGACGAACGGGAAGATTACCGCTTACCGCATCACCGTAGAGGGCATGGCGACGGCGCTGACGATCTACCATGTGAACGGCAGCGCGATTCATCAGGCGGATTTGCCGGATGCCCCGACCTACCCGCACATGACCTTCTGCGGCTGGTACACCACGCCGGATTATCAGCCCGGCACGGAAGTCACGGGCGCGAGTGGCGCTTCGGACGCATGGGCGAAGATGGCGCTGGACATGAGCGTCATTAAGTAACAAAGGAGTCAAACAACGTTGGATTTTGAATACCTGCTGTTTTTGCAGAACCTCCGGGCGGAAGCGCCGAACTTCATCAATAGCTTGATGCTCTTCATTTCGGAATTTGCCGCCGGGTCGCTGCCGGTTGTCATTATCGTCGTATTTTACTGGTGCATCGACAAGCGCACCGGGCAGCGGATGGGGCTGTGCTTCGCGGGTGCAACGATGGTGACGCAGCTCATCAAGAATATCGCGTGCGTCTATCGCCCGTGGAAGCAGGATGCGCGGCTGCAAATCGCCCCGGAAGCGGCGGCAACGGCAACAGGCTACTCGTTCCCCAGCGGACATGCGACACTGGCAGCGTCCTTTTACGGAAACATCGCGGCGTACCTGAAAAAGTACAGCAAGTGGTGGATTCTGCCGTGCGTGCTGCTGACGCTGCTGACGGCGTTTGCCCGCAACTGGCTTGGCGCGCACACGCCGCAAGATGTGCTGGTTGGGATGATGATTGCGCTGGTCGTGCTGCTGCTGTCAAAATACCTGCTGAACTGGGCGGACGGCGGCAAGAACCGCGACTGGCTGCTGGCGACTATCGGCGTCATCCTATCTGCCGCGATGCTGATTTACACCAGCGTGAAGCCGTATCCGATGGATGTGCTGCCGGACGGAACGCTGCTGGTTGACCCGTGGGACATGGTGACGGACTGCTACAAGGCGGTGGGGGCGATGATGGGCTTCTGCCTTGGCTGGGTGCTGGAGAGGCACTTTGTCGGTTTTGATGCAAAGGGTGCGGGCAAGGCGCGCGTGATTCGCGGCGTGGTTGGCGTAGCGCTGCTGCTGGCGGTGCGGAAGGGACTGAAGGCGGCGGGTAATCTGCTGCTGGATGCGCACTGGCTGGGCTTTGCAGAGATGTTCGGGCTGATGCTGTTCGCGATTGTGCTGTATCCGGCACTGTTCCAGTGGGTGGAGGGAAGGAAAAGCAAATCATGAAATTGGGTGCTTCGGGCAAAAATGGCTCGGAGCGCCTTTTTGTGGTTCTTCACGGAAAGTTGGGGGAGCAAACAAGGGATTAGGCGAAGCCCCAAAAGCTGCACGCGGAAGGAGCATGAAAGTGCGACCAACCCAATCGCGAAAAGGGGTCAAGGGGCAATGCCCCTTGCAGGGTCAAGGGACAGCGTCCCTTGTGGGGTTTGGGGCAACGCCCCAACTGTCCCTCGTCCGACCAATCCCAAGGAAGTCGCCAACAAAGGCGCAGGCAGCGCAGCGTCCCTGCCAGTAACTTTGCGCGTCCGCAGACGCGCCCCCAAGCTGCTTTCCCCCCCAAGCTTCCGTGAAGAACTTTTTTGTGTACGCATTTTATGCATGAACGCATATGCGCCGGGATATGATAGGAATACGCACCCGGAAAGGATGCAGGAAAGAGAGGAAAGACGCATGGAGGAACGTAAATGTGTCGGTTGGCAGGAACAGGAGACGTCCCGCCTGTTTTCCGCTGTGCAGGAGGCGCGGGGCAGCGGCGCACCGCTTCGGCAAGTGTTCGAGGACTTATCCGTGGACTTGGGACGCAAACCCAACAGCATCCGCAACTACTATTACGCCTGTTTGCGGAATCAGGAGCAGAATACACCGCGTGTACAGGCGTTCATTCCCTTCACGGAGGCGGAGACGCATGACCTCTTGCGTCAGGTGCTGACGGGCTGCGGGCAGGGCATGAGCGTCCGCGCGTGTGTTATGCGGATGGCAGACGGCGACCACAGCCGGATGCTGCGCTATCAGAATAAGTACCGCGCGATTTTGAAGCATCATCCGGAGATGATTGCGCAGGTGCGGCAGGAGCTGCTGGCAGAGGGCGTTGCTGCGCCCGCGCAGGGGAAGAATCCGCCTGATGAGGCAGAGAACCGCGCCGCGTCCCAGATGATGGCGGAACCGTGCGTGCTGAAAATGCTGGAGGGCATGAAGGAGCTGCTTTGGCGGGCGTCGGCGGCGGAGGAAAAGGAGCAATTGCAGCGTTCACTCGATCGAATGCGCGTGGAGCAGGATTTGCGGCGGATTGCGTGGGAGAAAGATTATGACGCGGCTGTGCAGCTGATTCGGGAGATGCGGGCGTGCTTGGAAAGCGTTCGTAATTCGCTGGACGGGGAGAAGCGCTGCGATGTGGAGGATTGCCTTGCGAAAGCCGCCGCGTTCGCCCAATAAACACGCGGGAGAAGCATGAAAGTGTCACCGACTGAATCGCGTGTAAGGGCTAAGGTGGAGGACTTCGGCACGCTTCATTCGCCCCTTGCGTTCCCCCGAAAAATGCGGTATACTGTCCTTGTAAAGGGGGCATCCACATGGAAATCGGAATTCGGCTGCATGATACGGCAGGAAGTAATTTGGAGGAACACCTGCGTAACGCAAAGGAGCAGGGGTTTTCCTGTGTCCATATCGCGATGAGCAAGGTCGTGCCGGGGTTTAAGATGGCGGATGCGCCGGAGCTGCTGACGGACGCGCTGGCGGATGAGGTGCGCGGGCTGCTGGAGAAGTACAATCAACGGTGCGTGCTGCTGGGGTGCTATTTGAACCTGTGCAGCCCCGATTTGGCGGCGCACGAGCGCACGCTGATGAATTATCGTGCGCATTTGCGGTTCGGCAAAAAAATCGGCGCGCTGATGGTCGGCACGGAAACCGGCGCGCCCAATATCGGTTACAAATCCTGCCCGGAGTGCCGGACGGAGGAGAGTCTGCGCCTGTTTATTGAGCGCGTGAAGCCCGTCGTTCGCTGGGCGGAGGAAGAGGGCATGATATTCGCTATCGAGCCGGTCACGCGGCACATTGTCTGCACGGCGGAAAGGTGCCAGCGGGTGCTGGCGGAGGTGCAGTCCGAAAACCTGCGGGTTATTCTTGATGCGGTGAACCTGCTCGACCGCGAGAACGTCCATCAGGCGCAAGAAGTCGTAACGGATGCGATTGCACGTCTGGGTGATTCCGCCGAGTTGCTGCACATCAAGGATTTCCTGCCTGATGGCACGGACGAGTGCGCGTGGGCGCGACAGAATATCGCGAATGTCAACATGTTTGATGGGCTGCTGTCGATTGCGCCGGGGCTGGGGCAGATGGATTACCGCCCGCTGATGCAGCTCGCGAAGCGTCGGAATCTGCCGATGACGCTGGAAAACACAAATCCGCAGAACGCGGTGTCGGCGCGCCAGACACTCGAAAAGACGCTGGAGGAATGCTGAATGGCAATGGATTTGCAGCGCCTGATGAGTCTACTGCGCCAGTGTATGCAGCGCTACGATATGGTGTCGGCAGGGGATAAAATCGCGGTCGGACTGTCCGGCGGCAAGGATAGCCTGACGCTGCTGATGGGGCTGAAGCACCTCCAGCGGTTCTATCCCGTGCCGTACGGGCTGTGCGCGATTCACGTCGGCAGCGGTGCGCCGGGCAGCGAGGCAGACGTGGAGACGATGCGGCAGTTCTGCGAAGGATTAGACGTGCCGTTCTATTTTGTGGATGCAAAGGTGTACCAGATTGTGTTTGAAATCCGCAAGGAGAAGCACCCGTGCAGTCTGTGCGCCAAGCTCCGACGCGGCGCGCTCAACGATAAGGCAATGGCGCTGGGATGCAATAAAATCGCGTATGCGCACCATCAGGACGACTTCATCGAAACGAGCCTGATGAACCTGATGCTGGAGGGGCACTACGACTGCTTTCCGCCTGTGACGCACCTCGACCGCACGAACCTGCAAGTCCTCCGCCCCATGCTCATGGTCAAGGAGCGCGACGTGATTGGCTTCGCACGGAGGGAGAATCTGCCTGTTGTCAAGAATCCATGCCCTGCCGATGGGCATACGCGCCGGCAGGACGTGAAGGACTTCATCCGGCGCAGTCGCGATGTCTTTCCGCAGGGACGCGAATGCCTATATGCATCGCTGCTGGACTATTTCGACCGAAATGTGACGAAAAATGCAAAAAACGGGTAAAAATCCTCCGAAAACGATATTTTTGGTGAAAAACAACAAAAGCTTTCGTAAAAAATACGAAAAAATGGCGCATTTAGCCGAAAAAAATGTACAAAACGCCCGAAAACAGGGAAGTAACGCTGTAATGATGACAAGTAACCTACTTGACACCATCCGAAAGTAGTGTATAATGGACAATATACGTTGGTATAGGTGACTGATTGCGGGGATGCGGTTCGTCCACTTGCCAATGTATAAGAATGGCTAAAGTGTCACTAAGAACCGAATTTGGCAGATGCAAAATGCCCTCCGACGCAAAATTATCGGGGGGGGGGTATTTTGTCTGCCGATTTTGCAACCTCTGGTTTCACACCGCCCGATGGAAAGTAGGACAAGCCGATGATTACCATGCAGGAAATGGAGAAGGAGCTGGCCATTTACCGCAAGAACTTTACCGCGGTTCGCCTCATCAGCGAGGCGGATATCTTGCGTACAATTGAAGCGCGCAAGCACAATCCGGCTTCACGCGCCTGCCCCTGCCGGGATGGGCGGATGACATCGCAGGGATGCCGAAACTGCATCGTTCTCCGGGCGTACATGGAGAAATGCAAGAAAATCAAGCTCGAATACGATGACCCGAATGTCTATCAGGTGACAGCGCGTTACCTGCATGTCGAGGGCGGGCGCTATGTGCTGGAACTGGTGCAGAAACTTGACGACGACATGATGATTGACGCCGAGTCGGGCGAGAAGCTTGCCAATCGCCTGTCCAGTTATGAGGACAAGCTGTACCACGATGCGCTTACGGGGACGCTCAACCGCCGCTATTACGAGGAACACATGTGCAAAACCGTCTATGAGGCGGGCATTGCCATGATTGATGTGGATAACTTCAAACTTTATAATGATGTTTTCGGGCACCGCGCGGGCGATGTTGTGCTGGAGACGATGGCGCAGTCCGTTAAGTTGCATACCGCGAGCGGCGATCTGCTGGTGCGCCTGGGCGGAGACGAGTTCCTGCTGGTTATGCCCGGCATCCCCGCTGACCGCCTGTACAGCCGCCTGCTGCAAGTGAGCGAGGCGGTGCACAATACGCCTGTGCCGGGGTACACGAATCTGCAAATTTCGATTAGCATCGGCGGCGTGATGGGCAATGGCCGCCTGCTGGAAACTGCCGTAGAGCAGGCTGACCAGCTGATGTATCAGGCGAAAACGCATACGAACATGGTTATGACGGAGATGATGCTGGCGCAGTCGTCGGAGCAGGAGAATGAGCTGCACGCGCGGAAAGAACGCATCCTGATTGTGGATGACTCGGAGTTGAACCGCGCGCTGCTGACGGAAATGCTGGAGGACGACTACGAAATTCTGGAAGCTGCGAACGGGCAGGAGTGCATGGACATTCTGAACGCGGGCAGCGAGAAAATTTCGCTGATGCTGCTGGATCTGCTGATGCCTGTGATGGACGGCTTCGAGGTGCTGGCGTCGATGAACCGCAGCCACATGCTGGAAAATCTGCCGGTTATCATGATATCCAGCGAGGACTCGGATGCTTTTATCCGCCGCGCCTACGAGCAGGGTGTGAGCGACTACATCAGCCGCCCGTTCGATGCGAAAGTAGTCTATCGGCGCGTCTACAACACCATTAAGCTGTACGCCAAGCAGCGTCGCCTGGTGTCAATGGTCACGAGCCAAATCCTCGAAAAAGAAAAGAACAACATGCTGCTGATTAACATCCTGAGCCATGTGGTGGAGTTCCGGAACGGTCAAAACGGCTCGCATGTGCAGCATATGCGGCAACTGTCGGAGCGGATTCTGGAGACGCTGTGTGCCAAAACCGACCGCTACCGCCTGACCCCGCAGGACTGCGACCTGATTGCCCTTGCGTCGTCGATGCACGATATTGGTAAAATCGCCATTGACGCAAAAATTCTGAATAAACCCGGCAAGCTGACGCCGGAAGAGTTCGAGCAGATGAAGCAGCACACGGTTCTTGGCGCGAAGATGCTCGACGACCTTGCGGCGCACCACAACGAGAAGCTGGTGCGCACGGCCTGCGACATTTGCCGCTGGCACCACGAGCGCTATGATGGGCACGGCTATCCCGACGGCCTGGTGGGGGACGAAATCCCGATTTCGGCGCAGGTCGTTTCGCTGGCGGATGTGTACGATACGCTCATCAGTGAGCGCGTCTACAAACCCGCGTACAGCCATGAACAGGCAATGTCTATGATTCTGAACGGCGAATGCGGCGTGTTTAATCCGCTGCTGATTGAGTGCCTGAAGGAACTTCGGGAGACGCTGCGGTGCGAGCTTGACGTGCCGCCGCTTAACGTGAAGTGCGAAAAAGCACCGGGCGACGGCGCAAAACCTGCGGAATCCAAAGAATAAAAGACGACCCGGCTGCCGGCAATATCGGCGGTCGGGTCGATTGATTTACCATTGGTTAACGTGTACGCGGTTTTCTTCGTAGCGGCTGGGGCGCACTGCACGCATGTCGATATCCTCCGCTGGATAGCCGAGCGCGAGGATCGAATGCGGTACAATCGTCTCCGGCAGCTGGAAAATTGCCGCCTGCCGCTTCACGCGCTTTTCGTCCGGCCAAGTGCCGAGCCAGACCGATCCGATGCCGAGGTCGTTCGCCGCTAACGTCATGTTCTGCGCGGCAATCGCGGCGTCAATCACCCAGAAATCCGGCGCGGGCGGAAAAGCGCGGTCGAGGTCGCCGCAGACAAGAATCGCCGCCGCTGCCTGATTGAGCATCCGCGCGACGCGTCCGTTCGCCTCCGCCATCTGCGCGAGTTTTTCCCGGTCGGTTACGACAATGAACGCCCATTCGCGGGCGTTGACGGCGCACGGCCCGCTCATCGCGGCTTCGAGAATGGTGTGGAGTTTGTCGGGTTCAATCGGCTTGTCAGCAAATTTGCGCACGCTGCGGCGGGTGAGGATGTTCTGCATGGTTTCCATGGGGGAGGCTCCTTTCAATGATGATATATAGTATGCTTTTTGCATTGCGCGGGGGTTTCGCCTCTGCGGACGCGATTCCACTGCGACCAATAAAGTTCCGTGAGAAAATGTCAGCAGCGGAAGCATATGCTGCCATCCTCAGCATAACACATTTGTGTGCGCAAGACAACGCGCGCCACCGAAAAAATCGCGGGTGGAAAATTGTGCAGCCGCGAAGTTTCCCGGCGGGTCATGTACAAATGGGAAAGAATGTGGTATAATAAAACATGAGCCGCGAGGAACGGCTCGGAAAGGATGAAACACCAATGCTCGATCAGAACGTTGCACGGGAAGTATTGCAGGAAGCGGTACGTACCGGCGGTGATTTCGCTGAAATTTTCATGGAAGACCGCATTGACCACGCGATGGGGATGCGCTCTCATAAGCTGGAAAGCGCGACGACCAGCCGGACGCACGGCGCGGGCGTGCGCGTCTTCAGCGGTACGAATGCGATTTATGTTTACACCAACGATACCAGCCGGGAAGGGCTGATGAACTGCGCGCGTCAGGCAGCGGCGGCGGTGCGCGGCGGCAAGGGCTGCGTGGTGGAACCGTTCAAGCCATGGGATGCCTCCCGCCCGGAAGAAATTCTGCTCCTGCCGACTGACGTGAAGGCGGCGCTCAAAGCGGAGAAGCTCCGCGCGGCGGAAGCGGCGGCGCGCAGCATCTCCCCGGAAATTGTGCAGGTGATGGCGAATTATGGCGACCATGTGCAGGATGTGTGCATCTGCAATACCGAGGGCGTGTTCGTGACCGACCGCCGTGTGCAGACGCGCCTGCGCGTGAGTGCGATTGCCAGCAACGGCACAGAAAATCAGTCCGGCAGTGATGCGCCCGGCGCATCCATGGGCTTTGAACTGTTTGACACGCGCGTGAATGCGGAAGAATCAGGGAAAATTGCTGCCCAGCAGGCCGTGACGATGCTTCATGCACCGGTATGCCCGGCGGGTGTGATGCCCGTCGCGATCGACAACGGCTTCGGCGGCGTTATCTTCCACGAGGCGTGCGGCCATTCGCTGGAGGCTACCAGCGTGGGCATCGGCGTGAGCGAATTCTGCGGCAAACTCGGCCAGCAGATTGCGTCGCCCATCGTGACCGCCATCGACGACGGCACGCTTGTCAACAACTGGGGTCAAATTCATGTGGACGACGAAGGCACGCCCAGCCAGCGCACGGTGCTGATTGAGAACGGCATTTTGAAGAGCTACATGGTTGACCGCCTCGGCAGCCGCCGGATGAATCACCCGATTACCGGCTCCTCCCGCCGCGAAAGCTATGCCTATGCCCCCACGAGCCGTATGCGTTCCACCTTCATCGCCCCCGGCAATGACAGCAACGAGGAAATCATCGCGTCCATGGGCGACGGTCTGTACGCACGCAAGATGGGCGGCGGCTCGGTCAACCCGGCGACGGGCGAATTCAACTTCTCCGTGGCGGAAGCGTATCTGGTGCGCGACGGCAAGATTGCCCACCCGGTGCGCGGCGCGTCCCTGATTGGGCGCGGCAGCGAAATCCTGATGAAGATTGACCGCGTTGGCAAAGAACTGGAACTGTCGCAGGGCATGTGCGGCTCCAAGAGCGGCAGCGTCCCGACCGACGTCGGTCAGCCGATGATTCGCGTCAGCAGCATCACCGTGGGCGGCCGCTAAGGAGGAAAAGCAGATGAAAGTCAACGAATTTTTGAATGAGGTGCTTGTTGCTGCGAAGGCGGCGGGCATTGACCCGGCGGAAGTATATTATCATGGCGGCGACAGCTTCAACGTGAGCGCGCTTGACGGCGAAATCAGCGACTACAAGGTGGCATCCTCGTGCGGGGTATCCCTGCGCGGCATGTTTGGCGGCAAGATGGGCAGCGCGTCCACCGAGGCGCTCGACGCTGATGCCGTCCGCCAGCTGATTGACGGCGTGAAGGAATCCGCCACCCTGCTGGAAACCGACGAACAGGACGAGATTTTCGCGGGCGAAGAGCGCTATCCGACCATTGAGAAGGAAGAAAGCGACGTCGCGACGACGAGCGCTGAAGCGAAAATTGAGAAGTGCCTGAAGCTGGAAGCCTTGGCGAAAGCCGCTGACCCGCGCATTGTCCGTGTGCCGAGCGCGATGGTCGCATCCTCCAGCAGCGAAGTCATCCTGCGCAACAGCTATGGGCTGAATTTGCAGGATTCGGGCAGCTACTTCTTCTCCTACACCAGCTTGGTTGCGAAGGACGGCGCGTCCACCGCGGTCAATGGCAAGGTGGCTGTGTCCAGCCGCTTTGACGGCATTGACCCGGAGAAAATTGCTGCGGATGCGGCGAAAGAAACGCTGTCCCAGCTGAACGCTTCTCCCGTGCCGACAGGCGAATACCGCGTGATTTTCCGCTATGACGCCATGCAGAGCCTCTTGCAGACGTTCTGGGGCGTGTTCTCGGCGGAGAATGCCCAGCAGAATCTGTCCCTCTTCGCGGGCAAGGAAGGGGAAAATGTCGCGGCGGACGTCGTGACCATCGTCGATGACCCGCTGATGAAGGGCGGCTTGGCGACGAGCGCGTTCGACGGTGAAGGCAGCGCCAGCCGCACGAAGAAGGTCGTAGACAGCGGCAAGCTGACGACCCTCCTGCACGACCGCAAGACGGCGCGCAAGCAGGGCGTTGCATCGACCGGCAATGCCGCGCGCGTGGGCGGACGCATCATGGTTGCGCCGACGAACCTGTACATTGCCGCGGGCGAGAAGTCGCTGGATGAACTGATGGCGGACGTGGGCAGCGGCGTGGTGATTACTGAACTGGCGGGTCTGCACGCGGGCGCGAATCCCTCCAGCGGCGATTTCAGCCTGCTCAGCAAGGGCTACACCATCGAGAATGGCAAGCGCGGCCGCGCCGTGGAGCAAATCACGGTGGCGGGCAACTTCTACCAGCTGCTGAAGAGCATCTGCGCTGTCGGCAGCGACCTGACCTTTGAGGGCAGCAGCATCGGCAGCCCGTCTGTGGACGCTGGCACGCTCAAAATCTCCGGCTAATCTGTTCTATCAAGGGGAAGCGCGGCATTTTCGCCCGTTTCCTCTTTTTTTGATTTTCGCCAACCAAACCGATGAATGCGGCGTCTAATGATATGGGGAATCCCAAGCAACGGAAAAGAATGCTACCAGTAAGGTGTACTCCGAAGCAGTCCAGAGGGCAATCGCAGGATTCGCCTGTTTTCATCCCCTCTGCTCGCTCCCACAGGAGCGACCACCTGCGCAACACAATAAAGGGAACACTCCCGCGAATCGCACCCCAAAATCAGAAAGGAGGCGTAACCGCAATGACCGAACAGCAGCTTCGCGAGAAGCTCCAATTCGCCTACGGAAACATGCCGGACGCAACCCGCGCAGCTTTTGAGCATTCGCTGACGCACCACCGTTCGCCGGAAACACACCGAAGCATCGGCTTGAACCGGACGATGCGCATCGTCATCACCGCTGTGCTGATGGCGCTGATGCTGACGGCGGTTGGCGTGGCGGCGGCGCGGTTCTTCAGCGTCACTGACGTCCACCCCGCGCAGGACGGCACGGAAGGGGACTATCAGGCGCATTATCTCGCGCTGGAGGAGCGGTATGACAGCGATTTGCTGTCTGTGTCAGTCAACGACGCCGTGTACGACGGCAGCGTGCTGGCGTTCACGATGGAGATGGCGGCAAAAACGGACGACGTGCTGGCGGTGGAAGTGCGCATATGCGGCGAACGCGACGGCAAAATGTACCGTTTTGACCCGCTGGATGTCTACGGCGGCGAGTTCCAAAGCCTGCTGATGCTGCCCGACCTCGGCGGCACATTCGATGGAGAAAAGTACGCCGCAGAGGGCATTCTGCTCGACGAAAACGGGCAGATGCCGCCGGAAGGAAAGCCGATTGCGTGGACAATCGAAATCGACGTGCTGAAAGCTGTCTGGCAGACGGAAACCATGCCGGATGACCTGTATGAAGCGCTCAGCGAAGAGGACGACGTGGCGCAGTACATCCGTGAGCAGGCGGAGCAACGCATCATCACGCTGACGGACGCGGGCGTGGAGGACTACCTGCTGGAAATGTGCGGCGCGGGCTGGGACGAGATAGAACAGATATCCAAGGCGGATTTGCTCCTGCGCTGCGGCGGCTTCGAGCGCGCGGAAACATATACCGTGGCGTTCGCGACGGAAGGGAACACGCAGTACGTCCACCCGGAGCTGTCCGGCTTGCGGATTCCGCTGGACGGGTACACGGCGGTTGTGGACTATGTGCGCGCATCGTTCCTTGGCGGGTGCGTGGTGCTGCACTGTGAAGCGCCGAATGGAACGGCACTGCCGAATGGGACGGCACTGCCGGACGTGTGGCGAATCTACCGCAACGACGAGCAGAATCCGGCGGGTGAAGCGGGATGGGCGCGCGCGTCGGGCTATGCGGGCGTGCCGGGCGGCGTGGTGGATGTGAATCAGCCGTCCATCTGCCTGTACTTTGCGCCGTGCGCGGATTTGACGAGCTTGCGCATCGTGCCAGAAGGCGAAGCGGGCTTCACGCTGAATTTGTCGGGAGAGAAGGGGACGGAATGAACGAAGCAACATGGATCGAAAAGATGCGCGCGGTTGAGGGAACACTCTACCATGTGACCTGCGCCATGCTGCGCGAGGAGTATGACCGCCGGGATGCGATGCAGGAGACGGCGCTGCGGGCGTGGGAGAAGCAGTCGACGCTGCGCAGGGAGGAATATTTCGGCACATGGGCGGTGCGCATCTGCATCAACGTGTGCAAGGACATCCGCCGGAAGAGCAAGCCCGTTATGTCCACTGACGACGTGCCGGAAATCCCCGCGCCGCAGGGGGATACGGACTTCCGCCTGATGCTGGACAATCTGCCCGATACGCTGCGCCTGCCGGTCGTGCTGTATTATCTGGACGGGCTGACGGTGGCTGAAACCGCGCAGGCACTGGGCGTTCCGGTAGGCACGGTGAAATTCCGGCTGCATCAGGCGCGGAAAAAGCTGCGCGTGGAGCTGGACGCCCCGGAGGGAGAGGGGGCAAACGTGCAATGACCGAGCGGGAACTGCGGGAGAAGCTGCAATTCGCCTACGGAACCATGCCGGACGCAACCCGCGCCGCCTTTGAGCATTCGCTGACACACCACCGAGTGGAAACGCGCCATCCCGCCCAGATGAGCCGAAGAATGCGGACGATTGTCACGCTTGCCCTCATGCTGATGATGCTGACGGCGGTCGGCGTAGCGGCGGCAAAACTGGCGAGCGTGACGGACTATCCGCCGCCGTCGGGGCTGACGCCGGAATACATGTCACATTTGGTCGCGCTGAACGAAGCCTACGACGGCGATTTGCTCACGCTGTCCGTCAATGACCTTGTGTTTGACGGCACGACGGTCGATGTTGCCATGAACGTGCAGCCCAAGGCGGGCAAGCAGGTTTTCATGGACATGGAAGTCACGGCGGAGTGTGCCGGGCGGGCGTACACACTGGAAATTGAGGGCTGCGGGGGCGGCGATTTCATGAGCGGCATGTTCCTGCCGGATGGAACGGACAGCTGGAGTGACTCGCCATTTGGGTTCGACGGCGTGCTCTGGGATGATGATATGCAGTCGCCGCCGGAAGGCGTGCCGATTGCGTGGACGATGACGTTCGAACTGCTTCAGCCCGTGTGGGAAGTGGAATATCTGCCGGATGCGCAGTATCAGGCGCTCTTGGCGGGCGGGGCGGACATGCTCGAAGCCTATGTGCAGAATAACTGGCGGCAGCATATCATCACCGTGACGTATGGCAGTCTGGTGGAGTATCAGTATGCGGCGGAGGCGGCGATGCTGGCGGACGGCACCATTACCGAGCCGCTTTCGGGCAGCCGGACGGAACAGCTGCTTTCCTGCGGCGGATTCCGGCGCGCGGACACAATCATCGTGCAGTTCACAACGGATTTTGCGGATGAATACGCGCATCCGGAGCTGGTCGGCAAGCGCATCGGCATGGGGGACTACGACCTCGTGATTGACAATGTGAACTTGTCATTTATGCGCGCGAACATCACCATGCACTATGAATTTTCAGCGGCGTATACCGAGGATGAAATCCGCCAAATGACGAACCTGCCCAACGCTTGGCGCGTGTATGTCAACGGCGAGACCGATTCCGGCTACGATGCCTACGCGAATTTCCAGCAGGTCACGAACGGCGCGTACGGCGTGGATACGCCCGAACAGCTGACCGTCGGCTTCGACTTCTACCCGGCGGAGACGGACATCACGCGGCTGACGTTTGTACCGATTCGCAATATGGGAGAGAGGTGGGATGCTTGCCATCCGGATGCGGAAAAGGGGTTTACGCTGGAACTTCAGGAATGATGCGCATATTTGCATAGAAAACACAACATATGAACAGAACATCATATTTTTTCGCCTAACCATTTGCGTTTTTCCGCCAACCATGCTATAATGAGAGCGATTTAGGCAAGGAGGCGGAATGTGTGGCGGAGGCAGAAGAGAAGCTGGAGGTAGAGGGCTGCGGTTTCCTGTGTGTGCACGAGAAAGTGGTGGAAAAAGTGCAGCACGAGCTGCCGCAGGAGGAAACGCTGCTGCGGCTGGCAGATTTGTTCAAGGTGTTCGGCGACGGGACGCGCGTGCGCATCCTGTTCGTGCTGCTGACGGCGGAGGTGTGCGTGTGCGACCTCGCGAAGCTGCTGGGCATGACACAATCCGCCGTATCGCACCAATTGCGCGTGCTGAAACAGGCGCGGCTGATTAAGGCGCGGCGCGACGGCAAGACCGTGTTCTATTCGCTGGCGGATGACCATGTGGCGACGCTGCTGCGGCAGGGTATGGAGCATGTCTGCGAGGGCAGCGGGGGAGAATGCGGGGAATAATCAATCATCAGCATAAAAAGAGGTTCTTCACGGAAAGTTGGGGGCAAACAAGGGCTTAGGCGAAGCGCCAAAAAGCTGCACGCGGAAGGAGCATGAAAGCGCGACCAACTCAATCGCGAAAAGGGGTCAAGGGGCAATTGCCCCTTGCAGGGTCAAGGGACAGCGTCCCTTGTGGGGTTTGGGGCAACGCCCCAACAGTTCCACGGGCGACCAGCATCTAAACGCACTCAACAAAGGCGCAGGCAGCGAAGCGTCCCTGCCAGTAACTTTGCGCGTCCGCAGACGCGCCCCCAAGCTGCTCTTCCCCCAAGATTCCGTGAAGAACCTAAAAAGACGCGGCAGGAAGCTGATTTTTTCAGCCCCCTGCCGCGTGTTAATATCTCCTTACTGCTTCTTCAAATACGCCGTCATCATATATCCTGTGTACCCGTTGTATCGCACTTTCGTCCACGTTTTGCCTGCGGAGAGCACAACCACCGTTGACCCGTGCGGCACTTGCACCAGCACGCGCGCGGATTTCGAGCCGCTGCTGCGCAGGTTCACATACGTCCCCTGCGGATGGCGGACAATGCGTGTGGAACTCGATGAGCTGGCAGAGGGAATGGAAAGGTAGTCGGTCATCATATACCCGGTTTTGCCGTCGGGCGTTTTGACCTTGCACCACTGGTCGCCCTGCGAAATCATCGTGACAACCGTGCCGTTGGAATACTTGCCTAACCTCGTGCCGCGGGTGCTCGCCCTGCTGCGCAGATTCAGCTTGTCGCGCGGATTCGGGTTGTTGACGACCGCATAGGCTGCCTGCTGTGCCGTGGAGGAAGAACCGCCTGATGCGCTGCTTCCCGCCGCCTTCGCGCAGAGGGCTTCGCCTTCGGACCGGCGGATATGCCCCGCACGCAGATAGTCTGCGGACATAAACCCGACGCCGCCGTTGACAGCGATTTTCCACCAGCCGTTGCCCTGCTGGAGAATCATAACGTAGGTGCAGCCGGGGATGGAAGCGAGGCTGCCGTAATTCTTGCCTGGGCCGGAGCGCAGATGAACGTTCTCCTTATTCGGCGAAATAACCATGCCGAGCTTGTCGGAGTAGACGCCGCTGCGGGTGGAGATGAAGCGGGTGAGAAAATAGCCGGTCTGACCGCCGACGGAAACATAATACCAGTCACCAGCACGGTCGAGAATGACGCATGGCGTGCCGTCGTCGTACTTGCCGAGCACCTTGGCGGATGTGCTGGCCTCGCGGCGGAGGTTCAGGTAGCCCGCATGGGAAACGTAGCCGATTGTGCCGGTCGCATCCGCCGAAACGAGCAGGTAATCCTGCCGCATCCAGCCATAGCGGCCGTCAGGTGTTTCCACCTGATAAAAGCCGTTGCTGTATCCGCGCACGGTCATCCACGTTCCCTTGTTGTACGCACCCAAAACGGCGGAACTGGTAGTGGGGGCGGAGCGCAGGTTGACATTCGCCGCACCGAACACAACGCCGTAACTGCTGGAATCCGCCTGCGCTGTGACACTCAGCAGGAGCAGAAGCAGCAGCGTCAGCCCTGCGAGCAGCTTCCATTTTTTCATTCGTTCTCTTCCTTTCCTCATATCATGGAAATTCCTGTGCCCTTGCGGAAAAAAAAGCGGATAGCAAAAACCTGATGGACGGTTTGCCCATCACGACAGCTTCTATTATATCAGGAAATGCAATGGAATGCAAGTTTTTCCTATGGATTCCGGCATGGAAAAAAATTATTTCGGAAAAATTTGATTCCGCTGGGAACAAAACAGCAGCGTCATGCGTTTTATTCTTGCAAGGGGAAGGAAACAGCCCAAAGCTGGTTCGCTCCGCGCAAAAGGAGGAAGAACGGATGAAGAAGTTTCTGGCAGGACTGGTAAGCCTGCTGATGCTGTCGACCGCGTTTGCTGAGCCGACGATAACGCATCTGGGCTACACGGCGTATCTGGGCAGCAGCAATGAGCTGTATCTGCAGGATCCGACCGGTACGGTGCGCGTCCTGCGTTATCCGATTGCGGATATTCTTTCGATTACGGACACGGTTGTCTACTGCCGCGCGCAGGATGGCAAGCTGCTCAGCATTGCGCTGGACGGCTCACAGTCGCTGATTATCGCGGAAGCTCCGACCGACGAGCAGGTGAATGCGCTGACGGCGAAGTCGAATTATACGCTGACGGACGGTGTGCTGCGCAGCGGCGCCACGATTGTGGATACGGGCGTGCTTGCCTTCTGCGATTTGGCGGACGAGCAGACCACGACCGCGCCGGATGAACTGCTGTACCTCAAACAGAACACGACGAACACCGCTGCCCTGATGGTGCGCACGGAGAACGTCGCGACTGCGCGGACGCTGGCGATTCTGGGCATCACCGCGCCTGTGCTGAGCATGACGGCGAACGGCGAGAACATCACCATCGTCGCATCTGACCACAGCGTCACGGTTTACAACCGCGTCGCGCTGACGACCACCAATTATCCGGCGACGTCGGAGCTGACGGAGAAAGCATCCGCCATCGGCAGTGAGCTGTTCCGCTATGCGCCCGCGGAGTCCTTCGGCTGGAACGTGGAAATCAGCGCGGGTCTGCCGGCGATTGAAGTTGTGACAGACCGCGGCAATGCGTATGTTGCGACGGCTACCCCTGCGCCTGCAACCGTTGTGCCGACCGCAACCGCGCGTCCGACGGCGACTGTCCGCCCGACGGCTACGCCCCGCCCGACCGCAACTGCGACGGCTGCGTCCGAGTACACGCGCCTGAACTACGGCAGCAAGGGCAAGGCGGTGCGCAAGCTGCAAAACCGCCTGTCCAAGCTGGGCTATCCCGTGGGCAAGGTGGATGGCGTCTGGGGTGACGACACGCAGTTCGCGGTCAACCTGTTCCAGTCCGCCATTGGCTACACCGAGCACCGGTACGCGTCGGCAGCCATGCAGGAGAAGCTGTATTCCAAAAAAGCGCCGGTTTACGATCCCTACATGCCCCTGAAGGAAGGCAAGAAGGGAACGCCTGTCAAGCTGATGCAGCAGCGCCTGTTCGATCTCGGCTATTTCACTTCTAACGACGTGGAGAAGGAAGTTGATGGCGTGTACGGCAAGCGCACGACGGAAGCCATCAAGCTCTTCCAGACCGTCTGCGGTTATGAGGAGAAGAAAATCACCGGCGTTGCTGATGCGGATACGCTGATGCTGCTCTTCGACGAGAAAGCGCCGGTGAATCCGGGCAATGTGCCGCCGACGCCGACCAGCCCGGTGGTAATCATCACGCCGAATCCGGCGACGAACACGCCTACGCCTGCAACGAACACGCCCGCACCTGCGACGGATGCGCCTACGCCTACGCCTACGCCTACGCCTACGCCTACGCCTACGCCGCAGCCGCCGACGACCAGCACCGACTTGTAATTTTCACGGCAACGTCCGGTCAGCAATGATCGGACGTTTTTTTGCGGAAAATTTGAAAAACAGGGAAGAAATGCCGAAAATGATGCGTTAGATGAATGAAGGCCGCAAGGAAAGCGGCGGAAAGAAGGAGCGAATATGAAGAAACACATGCGGATTTGGACGTTCCTGCTGGCGATGCTGATGAGCCTGACCCTGCTGACGGCACAGGCGGAAAGTGCGTTGCCCAGCGAAGTTGCGGACTTGTTCACCGTGAAGGCGTGGGCACACTACGCCATCGCGAACCAACCAGATATGCCGGAGAACAAGGCGTTCGCGGTGATGCAGGAAGAATCCGGCTACGAGGCAGCGCTGCTGGTGATGCGCAACACCAAGAGCGAAACGAACGTGCTGGTGCTGGCGGAAAAATCATCCGCACAAGCGGATTGGAAAATCACCATGCGCAACTGGGGCGCGGTGGAGCAGGGCGACGCGAATGTGCCGCAGCTGGCGGCGATTGCGGACGGGCGTTTCGCCATCTACTACCCGAACGGCGACAGCGCGTATTTCACGCATGAAGCGAATGGCTGGCAGCTGACAAACCTGTCCTTCGGTGATACGATACAGGTGGAAGTGAGCCGCAGCGGCATGACCTTCCTCACGCTCTCGGACAACGGCAAGTGGGTCAAAACATCGGTGTCCGGCGTGGTGGAGACGGCCATGGCGCAGTTCAGCATGGATCGCTTCCCCAAGACGGTCAAGGCGGCACGCGAACACCTGACGAATCCGCCGACGATTCCGGATTCCCCGTGGAGTTGGACGTACCCCTACGGCTTCCCGCAGCCCTCGCAGTACGCCAAACTTGCGGCAGGCAAGCAGTACGCGGTGTATTCCGCGCCGTCGGATACCAGCTTCCGCGCCGCGAATGGCAAGGCACTGCTTTCCACGAACGACTGGGTGCAGGTTTTCTTCGAGGAGGACGGCTATCTGCTTGTGCAGTACGCCATCAGCCGCCATCAGTACCGCATCGGCTACATCACGGCGGATGCGGTGAAGGATTTGTCGGAAGTGAACGCAATCGGCAGTTGGGCGAATTACCCGGCGGAAGTCCTGCGCACGTCGAGCCTGACGGACGACCCGCTCAATTCCTGCGGCGCGGTGATGACGCTCCAGCAGGGGCAGCAGGTGACGTACTTGGGACAGCTCGGTCTGGAATGGGCGTTCGTGGAAACGACGACGGCACAGGGCAAGCAGATTCGCGGCTTTGTCGAACTCTCCAACCTGAATGTCACGCTTCCGACGGACACGACGGGCGACGGCATCAACGGATAAACAACCGCATACCAAAAGCGCGCCTCCTTGTCAAGCGACAGGGAGGCGCGTTGCTGTGGGAAAAATCAATTGTTGGTCTGGATGGTCGTCCGGATAGTGAAGGGAATCCCCCAGATGTAGTAGGTGATGTTCGCCTCGCGGATTGCGTGCATGTCCTTGCTCGTCAGGATGGTGGCAGTCACGTCGCCGATGGTGTGCGCGGGCAGGGTCAGCACTTGGTCGCTGCCGATTTGCAGAATGTCGCCGCTCATGGGCGTAATCTGTACCTCAATCATCTCGGCGGGCAGGGTTGTGTTGTTCTCCAGCCGGAACGTGTAGGTGTAAAAGACGTAATCTTCCGCGCTGGACAGCTTCTGCGGGGCGACGAACGACGTGCCGACAACCGCGCCTGCGCGAACCTGCGCGCTCAGGTCGGTGAACAGGTCGTAGTTCCGGTAGGCTTCCAGCGCCGTAACGCCCTGCGCAATCACCGTCACGTTCGACGTCATATACATTGCGCCGACACCGAGCAGTGCAATCAGCAGCAAAACGACGCTCACAATGGCAAAACGCTTCATGAAACTTCTTCTTAATCTCCTTCGGTCTGCTGAAGCAGGCGGTTCATTTGGTCGATCATTTCGGAATCCTTCAGGCTGAAATGGAACTCTACGCGGCGCGAAGCTTCCTTGTTCTCATTGCCGTACTGGTCGTAAATCAGCCCCGTGGCGCCGCGCCCGGTGATGGTCAGCAGACCGCTCTTGAGCAAATCGCGCTGGCGGGTCGTCAGGCCGGGCATTTTCAGGATGTAGGTGGCGACGGACAGCGCGCGCTCTTGCGAGAGTTTCAGGTTGTTGTAGTAGTCGCCGGTGGAGTCCGTGTAGCCCTCGATGATGATTTCGCCGAGGTACGCGCTGTACTCGTCGCGCAGCAGCACGTTCAGGTAGACGGGCACGAAGCGGTCAAGCAGCGCCTTGCCTTCTGCGCGGATTTCGGATTTGCCCGTGTCGAAGAGCACAGAGCTGTCCAGCACAATGTCGCCGGTGGAATGATCCACCGTTGCGCTGAGGTTCGCGGAGGACAGCGCAGAGGACAGCGCCGTGATGATGCGCGGACGGATGCCAATCAGCGCGTCGATCTGCTCCGCCTGTGCCGCCATTGCCGCCTGTTGGTTTTCCAGCACTTCGTTCGCGGCTTGCAGCGCCATTTCCTTGTTCTTCAGGTCAGTTTGCAGGATGATGAGCTTCGCCTCGCGGTCAGCCAAATCGGTCTGCGCCTGCTGCAATTGCGCCTGCTGGTCGCTCAGGACGATGTAGGCGTTTTCCAGCTCCTTCGCCTGTGAATCCAGCTGCACTTGGATGATGGCGATTTCCGTCGCCTGCTTGTCCATCGTCACCTGCTGGGAGGCAAGCTGCAACGTCTGCGCGTCGAGCGTTACCTGCTGCTGGCTGACGAGCGCCTTCTGCGCGTCCAGTTCGGCGGTTTTCGTCTCCAGCATCGTAAAATACTGGTAGAGGCTGACGCTCAAAATCAGAACAAACACAAGCAGCAGCGCTGCCATCATGTCAGAGTAGCTGATCCAGCTTGCGCCGCTGTTGCTGGTGCGGGCGGCGCGCCGGTTGCGGATACGCGCCATGCTTACCCCTCCTTCTGGCGGAGCGCAGCGGTTGCCGCGTCAATCGACTCCTTGAGTGCGGTCAGCAGACGCTGTGTTTCGGCGGCTTGGCGGGTCGCTTCGGCGCTGTCTGTGCCGGAGAGCTTGTCCGTCGTTTCGCCCATCATTGCCATCAGTCCCTGCATACTTGCGTCAAACATGCCCAGCGACTGGCTAAGCCCGCTGACGACGCTCTGCGTGAAGTTCTGGCAGCCGGCGGAAAGCTCGGCGGCGGACTGCTTCATGGCATCGGCGACGCCGGAAAGCTCCTGCGTTGTGGCGTTGCTGGACTGCTTCATCGCGGCGGTCGTTTCGCTGCTCTGGCGGGTGAACTGCTCCGTCACGCGGGCAAGCTCCTCCTGTCCGGCGCGGATGCGGTTCAGCGCGCTCAACTGCTGATCGCTGACTTTGCCTAAGCGGGTGAGCAAATCAGCAGAGGAACGCTCGAAGCCCTCGTCGCGGCTGCGGGCGGCACTGAGTTCCTTGATGTACTGCTCGAAGTGCGCAATCACATCGTTCGTCACGTCATGCAGCTGGCGCATATCCACCTGAATGGCGGCAGCTGCGTTCAGCGACTGGCGGACTTGCTCCAGTGACGCCTGCTGATGCTGATTCACCTCGGTCATCGTGCGGCCAAGGGTGAGCAGCTGGTCGGAGAGGGAAGCGTTCATCTGCTGCACAAAGCTGCCGACGATGCGCCCAACGCCGTCCACCTGCGCGCGCGTCGCCCCCATCAGGAAGTTGTCCATCGCCTGCGAAACGGGCTGCATCGCGCTGCGGACGGAGTGCTCCATTGCGCCCGCGAGCTGCCCCGGCAGGGTGTCGGTGAGGGTGGAAAGCATGTGGTTGGAGTCCTGATTCTGGCAGATGAGCTGTACATCGTTGTCCAGTGGGCGCGACATCGCCAGCGAAGTGAAGTTCGACACGAAGTCGTCAATCGCGCGATAGCTGGAGCCTTGCAGAATGCGGTTGATAATGTTGAAGCAGATGGAGCAGCTGACGCCAGCGACGGATGTGCCGAAGGCGAACTGCATCCCCGTCAGCAGCGTCGGGATGCCCTCGATAATCTTGTCGGCGTTGGAGAAGTCGAGGCCGCCCAGACCGTCCATCATGCCCATGAACGTGCCCAAAATGCCCAAAGAGGTCAGCAGACCCGGAATCAGATCGGCCAACTGCGCATTGCCCGGCCCGTGGATGACGGTATCGTCGTTGATGTAGTCCTCAACGTTGCAGGGCAGACCGCGGCGGTCAAGCTGCTCGGCGTTTTGCAGGAAGCGCAGCCAGCAGTTTTTCAGCCGATTGCCCATAAAGCGTTTTTCCTGCCAGACGGGTGTGCCCTGCCGCGTGCCGGCATCCTGCTGCAAGCGGGTGATAGCGCGGCGCAGGGCGTGGGTTGTGGTAATCAGGGGAATCAGGCACTTGAAAACGCCAATCAGCGTGACCCCCGCGATGGCACAGTACACCAGCGCGTCGGTCAGGTTCGACAAATGGCTGGAGAACCATTGCAGAATTTCATCAAACATGGTCAAGCCCTCCTGTGGGTGGTTTCCCTCCTATTGTATCATGAAAAAGCCGTGTCTGTAAATGTGCAGATTGTAAATCTTGCGCTGCGGAATCTCTGATTTATTCGGCGGCACATCTGACGAATGCCTTTTCCGCCATCTGCTGCTTGCGCAAATCTCGATTTACCTCCAGTAAACCTTCGATTTGCGCAATTGCATCTGACGAAAAATTCATCCGTCATCTGACCACCTCATTGCATCAGAGCTTCCGTTACGCTTCTTCATCTTTCAGCACGTCGCGCGCCTGAATGGTGTGGAACGCCGCGGCGCGCCCAAGCCGGTTCATGACAGCCAGCCCAACGCCCTCCGGCGGCACAACCTCGCTGAAAATCACGTCCATGTGCTCCTCATCCAAGCGGCGGAGGGTGTCGAACAGCCGGTGCGCGACCTCGGATGCGTTGTCGCGCGAGCCGATGTCGTGCGGATGGCAGTTTTTCAGCGCGTCCATATGCTCCGTGAAGCACATCACGCACGCGCGATGCCCTTGCGCGTCGGCATGGGCGGCCAGCTTCGCCATGGCGGCGACCACATCCGCCTCCGCCCCCTCGACCAGTGTCACCTGACCATCGGGGGAGTAGTGCTTGTAGCGCATACCGGGGGAAAGCGCCTTTTCCCCTTTCTGCAAGGGACGCAGGACACTGCCTGCCACGTCTACATGCCCCAGTACGCCCTCGAGCATGTCCTTCGTGATTCCGCCGGGACGCAGGATGCACGGCGCACCGCTCGTCACGTCCAAGACGGTGGATTCCACGCCGACATCGCAGCTGCCGCCGTCAAGAATCAGCGGGATGCGCCCGTCCATATCCACCAGCACATGATGCGCCGTGGTCGGACTGGGCTTGCCGGAGCGATTCGCGCTGGGGGCGGCAATCGGCAGCTTGCAGGCGCGCAGGAGCGCCGCCGCAACCGGGTGCGACGGCATCCGCACGGCGACGGTCGGCAGACTGGCGGCGACTTCATCCGGAATGGCGGGCTTGCGCGGCAGAATCAGCGTCAGCGGCCCCGGCCAGAAAGCGTCCATCAGATTTTCCGCCAGCGGGGACACCTCACACAGGGGCGTCAGCTGCGCGCGGTCGTAGACGTGGACAATCAGCGGATTATCCGCCGGACGCCCCTTCGCGGCGAAGATATTCAGCACGGCTTTTGCATCGAGGGCGTTCGCGCCCAATCCGTACACCGTTTCGGTCGGGAAGGCGACAAGCTGCCCATCGTGGAGCAGCTGCGACGCCAGCGCGAGGGCTTCGGGGGTGGGGGAGAGAACTTGGGTCATAATATCCCTTCTTTATTTAATGCGGAATGCGGAATTCGGAATGCCGTACCCGGACAAACACGCGGGCAAAGCATGAAAATGCGACCAACTCAATCGCGAAAAGGGTCAAGGGGCAGCGCCCCTTGGGTCACCTCATTTCCCGTAACCTTTCGACAATCTCCTCCGCATGAAGCGCGTCGATGATTTCGTCTAAGTCGCCGTCGATGATGTCTTGGATGCGATAGAGGGTCAGACCAATGCGGTGGTCGGTCACGCGGCCTTCGCGGAAGTTGTAGGTGCGGATGCGCTCGCTGCGGTCGCCTGTGCCGACTTGTACGCGGCGGTTCTCCGCGTAGGCGGCGTCTTTCTCCGCGCGCATCTTCGCCAATAAGCGGCTGCGAAGCACCTGCATCGCCGTGTCGCGGTTCTTCAGCTGACTCTTCTGGTCTTGGCACGTCACCACCAGCCCAGTCGGCAGGTGCGTAATCCGCACGGCACTGTCCGTCGTGTTCACGCACTGCCCACCGTGACCCGTCGAGCGGTACACGTCAATCCGCAAATCCTTCGGGTCAATCTGCAATTCGACGTCCTCCGCTTCCGGCAGCACAGCCACCGTGCAGGTGGAGGACTGGATTTTGCCGTTGGACTCCGTAATCGGCACGCGCTGCACCCGGTGGACGCCGCTCTCGTACTTCATGCGCGCGAAAACGCCGCTGCCCGCGATGCTGAACACCGCTTCCTTAATGCCGCCCAACTCCGTCTCCGTCGTCGAAATCGGCTCGACGCGGAAGTGATGCCGCTCGGCATAGCGGATGTACATGCGCATCAGCTCCGCCGCGAACAGGCACGATTCCTCGCCGCCCGCGCCGCCGCGAATCTCCATGATGACGGCGTGGTCGTCGTCCGGGTCGCGGGGAAGCAGCAGAATGCGCAGCTGCTGTTCCTTTTCGGCGATTTGCGCCGCCAGCGACTGCAATTCCTCCGCCGCCATCTCGTGCAGATCCGGGTCGGACAGCATCTCCTGCGCTTGCTCACGGTGGCGCAAGAGCGACTGGTACGACTGCCACGCCGTCACCTGCTCCTCCAGCGCCGCCCGTTCCTTCAGGTACGCCTGATAGCGCGCCGTGTCCGCAATGATGTCCAGCTGGACAATCGCTTCGCTCAGTTCCTCATAGCGGCTGACAATCAACGGGTATTTCTCAAACATGCTTCCTTGCCTCAATCATTCGGGGAATGTGCTGATAATCCTCGTGCGCCTGCACATCCGCAAAATCCGCCAGCAGCGCCATGACCGCTTCGGCCTGGTCAAAACCGACTTCCAGCAGCAGTACGCCGCCCGGACGCAGGAATTTCGGCGCGTCCGATGCAATCCGGCGGTAGAAATCCAGCCCGTCCGTACCGCCGTCCAGCGCCATCAGCGGCTCACGGCGGACTTCCTCCTGCAAGGTTAGACAATCCGCAGAGGGAATGTAGGGCGGGTTGCTGACAATCACGTCGAACGCAGTCTCCGGCACGGCGGCGAATAAATCCCCCTGATGCAGGGTGACGGACGCGCCAAGCAGTTCCGCGTTTTTCGCCGTGACCGCCAGCGCATCGGGGGATAAATCCGCCGCGTGCACCTGCGCGCCGGGCACTTCCAGCGCCATTGACACCGCCAACGCACCGCTGCCGCAGCACAAGTCCAGCGCAATCGGATGCGGATTTGCCTGCAGCGCTGCAATCGCGCGTTCCGCCAGCAGCTCCGTCTCCGGACGCGGAATCAGCACCCGTTCATCCACATAGAAATCACGCCCCAGAAACGGCTGCGTGTTGAGCAGATATTGCAGGGGCTGACGGGTCAGGCGGCGGGAAACAAGGACGTCGAAGCGGGTCAGCACGTCGGCAGACAACACGGTCGTCATGTCCAGACGCAGGGACAGCGGCGGCTGACCCGTCACATGGGACAGCAGCAGTGCCGCGTCCACCTCCGGATCGGGAATCCCGGCATTCCGGAAAGCGGACGCGGTCGCTTTCAGCAAAGCGCGCGGATTCACTGCTTGTCCTCGCCCTTCTGCGGGAAAACGTAGTCCGGCTCGCTCTGCTCGTAGGAGGTCAAAATCGCCCAGCCTTCTTCCGTGCGCGGCGCGTCCTTCGGCAGCCCATACAGAGCGACGTTCATGGAAATGATGGCGCATTCGAGCATTCCGTCGTCCGGCTGACGGGTGGTCAGACGCTGCATCTGCAAGCCCGGCCAGCGCAGAATCTTCGCAATTTTGCTCTCCGAGTGCGCCAGCCCCTTCAACACCTCGTAGCTCACGCCCGCCACGACCGGCAGCAGGCACAGGTGCACCAGCATCCGCAGGGCGGCGTTGGTGATGTCGCGTCCGACGAAGAGGAACAGAACGATGGAAATCAGCATGACAATCAGCAGGAACGCCGTGCCGCAGCGCGGGTGCAGGGTCGTGAACTGCTGGGCGTTCTTGGGCGTCAGGGGGAGGTTGTGCTCATGGCAGTAGACAGTCTTGTGCTCCGCACCGTGGTACTGGAACGTGCGGCGCACATCCGGCACCATGCCGCAGAAAATCATGTACGCAATCAGAATCAGCACTTTCGTCAAGCCGCCGATGAGCGTCGCGACCGTGCCGGACGCGCCCAGCGACAGCATCCCTTTTTCCGCCAGCGACGGCAGGACGATGAACAGCCCGACGCTCAGCAGCACCGCCAGCACCATCGCCACGCCCATGACGACCTTGTCAATGCTCTTGCCGAGCTTCGCCGCGAGCCACTTCTCGAACTTCGTCGGCTCTTCCTCCTCCGTTCCGAGCATCTTCGCGGACGTTTCCAGCGTCGTCATGCCCATCGCGAGCATGTTGACCATGTTGACCGCGCCGCGGATGATGGGCAACCCCATCCACTTGTGCTTCTTGCTGAGCGGCTCGGACTTCTTGTAGTCCACCACCATCGTCTTGTCCGGGCGGCGCACCGTGATGGCAATCGCGTCCGGTCCCTTCATCATGACGCCTTCGAGAACAGCCTGTCCGCCAATATCGACGGGCTTTTGGGATTGATTCGGCATAATAATACCTCTTTCTGCGCGTGTGCGCGAACAATGCAGTCATCAAGGCGGAAAGCAGAGAATCCGCCACCTTCCTATATTCGAGATAAAAGGGCGAGATTCCTGCAAAGGCGGCGGGAAAAGCGAAATAAAGAGGGCGCGCGGTGGCAAAGTTGACAGGGCAGGGGAAAATGTGGTATCATGCAATCAACCAGACTGGAAAAATCAAGGAGAAAAACGCATGAAACGCTGGATGAAGATACTCTGCGTGCTAACGGTGCTGGTCTGCGTCGTGTGGGGCGCGGTGAGCTATTTCCACTATAATACGGTTCGGACGCTGCTGAATCGGGCGGAACTGGCGGACTACACGAACAGCCGGGAATTGTGGTACAGCTGCAATCTTATGGAGCTTGGCTACACGGATAACTACGAAATTCTGCTGATGCGTCTGTCGGACACCCAAAGCGCAGCGATGGCGCAGCAGGTGCAGTCGGATTCGCGCTGGACGCAGGAGGCGTATCCCTTCGAGCAGGTGGGGAAAAAGCTGACGAGTCTCGAAGATTTGGAGCACGCCAAGCAGTGTGAGAGCATCTGCTTTTCGGCGTGGAGGGAGATTGCAAGGGAGGATGAGAAGCTGATCTGCGCGTACAGCGAGGAGGATGGCGTGATGCTGGTGTATCGGGCGTTTGATTTTGGGGTGAGGTGAGGGGAAAAAGGAAAATCATCGGCAAAAACCGAAAAAGTGCGCAAAAAAACGCAAAAAAATCCGAAAATCCTCTTGACAATCTGCTGATTCTCTGCTATACTATCAAACGTTGACAGTGCTTCTTCTTAAAGCGCTGACAGCAAACAGATGGGGTTATAGCTCAGTTGGTTAGAGCGTCACGTTGACATCGTGAAGGTCGATGGTTCGAGCCCATTTAACCCCACTTTCCCCGGAAGCCTTGATTCGCAAGGGCTTCCGGGTTTTTCATTGTGATGAAAATAGAAGTGTTTTTCGGGGTTCAAGGTCTGCATAATGCGTTTTCCCTACATTTCGGGCATCATGCCGATTCCTGAACCCCTTGAAATTCCTGCGTTTGACGGCACTTTTTGGTCAGCATTTCGGTCAGCTTTTGGCTTGCGAAAATGAATAAACGCGTCGCTTTTTTGTTGGGTTTATTAATCCACTGATTTTTGCAGTTTTGAAACACGCGGGTTAATTTTGCTTCGCATACTTCTCGTTCAACTCGTTCAAGTATGTGCGCTGTTTCAAAATCCCCTCTTCCCGCGTCCGGGCATAGACGGTTTCAACCATTCGCGTGTCTGCGTGTCCCATCATATCCGCCACAAGTGCGCTGGACATGCCACTTTCTTTCAACTGCGTCCCGTAGGTTGTACGAAAATCGTGGTTATTGAACCGCTCAATGCGCAAAAGCCGTTTTCCCTCTTCATATCGGCGGCTGAATCGCGAATAGCACCACGGTTCTTCGCCACCATATAGGTAACCGCTTTCCTTCTGCATCGGCTTCAAAATCTGAACCAGCGGAACAGGAAGAATGACAGGGCGAATCGAATGCTCCGTCTTTGCGTCATCCTGAACAACCGCCTTGTTGCAACCCGGATATGTCACGGTACACCGCACATAAGCCACGCCCTTCTCAAGGTCGATGTTCTCCCAGCGCAAGCCCATGATTTCCTCCCGGCGCATTCCCGTATAGGCTAAAACAGCGAAATACAGGCGGATTTCGTCATCTTCCAACAGGGGAATTTCCCGCTTCACACGGTCGATTTCCTCATCAGGAAGCGCTTTGTGATGTGTGCCGCGTTCTGCGCGAATCTTCAACAGATGATTCTTGAATGGCGTTTCGTCCACAACTTTCATTTCCACCGCCACGCTGTAAATCCGTGATACCAGTCCGCGAATACGCTCAATGGTCTTCGCGTTCAGGTTCTTTTGGTAGCCGTATTCCTGCGCTGATGCAAGTTTATTGTAAAAGTCTTGAATCACCGCAACGGTAATTTCATCCATCCGCATATCACCCAGAAACGGCATGACATACGCCTTCAGAACATACTCGTAACTTCTCCTTGTTGTCGGTTTCAAGTTCGCCATAAAAGAAGGGCGGTAGACGCTTTTTGTAAACTCCTTGAGTGTCGGGCACTCCTTCTTTTCTTGCGTCGGTTCTTCCTGCTGATACAAACGCCCGTACTTTTTGGCAAAGCTGGAAAATGCGCCGTCCACCGTGTCCCCAGTCGCGAAAACCTTCCTGCCGTCTGGCAGTGTAACCCGGAATTGTTGCTTTGAACTCATTGTGTATTGATTCCTCCGCGTCAATTCTGGTTCAAGTGCTGTTCCGTTGTCAAGGTGCTGAGACGTACTATTCGCCGCCAATGTCTGCAATTCCTGCTTCAAGGGCTGAAATTCCTGCCGAAATGCTGCGGAAAATGCTTGCGTCAGTGCATCCACGCTGACAGATACTGTCTGCTCCATCCGTTCTTCCTCCGTCACAACGTTTCCCGCTGGCTCGGCTTTCTGCCGATGCTTGCAAGCGTGTCATACCACGTTTCGGGCGGGTCTTTCGGCAGATACTTCCCGTTCCGCTCCCAGTACATCCGTACCATCTCCATCAGCATTGACGTTTTCTCATAAACCAGCAAGGGAACGCCGTGTTCGTCCCGCTCCCAATACAGCGGCTGAATCTTCTGATACCGCAGCCATGCTTGCAAGCCCGCATCATGGACTTTGTATTTTCCCGGTTCGTGCATCCTGTTTTCCTCCTATGTTTTCAATCTGCGCTTCCTCTGCATATTTTTGCCCCCTGCAAGGCGTTCCAGCGTCAAAGGTGAAATAATACCACTTTGCCCCTGAAACGCCTCACAGGGTCATTTTTCAGCACAGCATCAGGACTTTTCAGACAAACGCCGCTGTGCCTGTGCCTTTTGCAGATTCTTTTCCGCCGCCGCCCGCTGCTTCTCGCTCATTTCCCGCTTGACAGGCGGGGCAATCTTCAACCACGTTGACGGCACTTTGCAGTAAAGGCAGCCGTCGTTCTCCTCCGGGCGCTTGATGATTTCCGTTTCATCGGGATGTTCCGCAATCAGCTTCATCATGCGCGTAATCATCCGCCGTTCGTCCGTCGATACCCACATCACCGAATCAGTGTATTCACAGCACGTTTCTATTTTCGTTCCTCCTGCTCAATCGTCTTTCTGTCGGTTTGCCGTCTCTGGCGCTCTAATGCCCCTTCCAGCCGTTCCAACAGAAGCCGTGAAAGAATCCACGTCCACCGTTGAAACGGCTGTGGAGGGGGTTGCGTTCAATGCAGGGCAGTCATATCCCGCCGCTTCATGCGGGTTATGCGTCCAGCTTCGTGCCGATAATCTCCGGATGTTCCGTCAACAGGCTTTTCAGCACGGTCACAAAAAACGAATCCTCGAAATAATCTTCGTCGTTCATGTCCTGCCCCTGTGCAATCTTCCCATGCCGCATGGTAAACAGGCTTTCCCCTTCAACATACCGCCGTTGAACCGCCTTGATGTTCGCATGAACCGTCGCTTCGTCGTGCCGCTCTGCCCATTCGACAATAGCCTTGTAGCGGTCGGCGTACTCCTGCGCGGCTTCTGCAAGTGTGTCCTGCAAGCGCTCCGTGATTCGAGTGCCCACAAGTTCCGTTGTCGTGTATTCGCTCGGCGATACCGCGCAAGCCATTTCTTCATCCATGTTGAACAGGGCTTCGCTGAACAATTCCCCGGCTTCTTCTGCAAGAACGCCGTCCTTCTCCGGCGAAAACAGCGTGTTCACAAGCGCCGCCCGCAGTTCCGAATCCGTCAATTCAAATTCCATTTCCTGACCGTTCACAATTCGCGTAATCTTCATGCTTCAATTCCTCAACTTTCTATTTTTCAACCTTGTCATGAATGCGGGTTTATTCCGCATCCTCCGGCTTGCTTCCGATGATTTCCGGGTGATGGAACAGAATGTCTTCCAGCACCACCGCGAACAACTCATCATTGCAGTCATGCGCTTGCATCGGATAACCGCCATGTGTGAAGGTGTGCGCCTTGCAGTAATACCGCCGCTTTGCTTCTTCAAATGCTGCTTGCACGTCCTTCTTGCTGTGCCGCTCTGCCCAATGCAGAATGTTCGTGTAGCGTTCGGCAATATCATCCGGCAGGTGTTCATACTCGCAATTCAAAGTGTCCTGCATCTGCTTCCCCAGATACTGCAACACAAGGTCAGACGGCTTTCGTGTTCCTTCGCAGTCCAGCACGGAAGAAATATCCTGCTTGCACCGCTCCGCGAAAATTCCGTCCCCTCTGCCGAACAATCCGTTCGCTGGACAATCCGCGAATTTGTCCGTGTCAAAAAACACGTCCATGAACACGCTCATCGCTTCCTCGTTCGTCAGGGTCAGTTCCAGCTTCTTACCGTCGATGTTACGAATAATTTTCATGATTCAAACCTCACTTTTCATTTTAACAATTATTTATTTTCTGTGATAGATTCCACAGGATGGAAGATTGATTTTCACGCCGCCGTACAAGGTAATCAACAGTCTATGAATCCGGGCTATTCTGCAAGTTGTCCAGTTTTCCGCCGTCATTTCCCACTGAATAACGTGACTGAATGCTGTCCGCCGATTCCCCAGCTTCGGGCGGTCATCCTCCATGTTGCTGTGAAAAATTTTTCTTCCATCCGGGTAAACAACGCAAACTATGGGCGTTGTCCACTTCATCGGCTCACGCTTCCAGAACGCAGGCTTGATTTTCTCCACCTTCGCCCGCTCTGCCATAGAACGCCGCCGTAGACTGAAACAGGCTTCGGGCGGTAGCATCGCCATCGCCGCCACACGCTGCCAATCAATGCGGATTTCTTCGGGCGTGTACAGAATGAATCCGACATCAACCAGTTCTTTCCGTGCCTTACAGATTGAACTTTCATTCATGCCCGTTTCGTCATGAATGGTTTTCAGGGCAGGGAAGAAGCCGTCGGGACAATCCGCATAGAAGGTCAGCAGCTTTTTCATGCGGTCGGGTAGGTACATCGCCGCGCAAGCATCCGCCGCCATTTGGACAAGGTTCGCGCCGCGCTGGATGTATTCCGTTTGATTGCAGTGGTGAATCATGGGCGGCTGACGAATGTTCTTCATTTGCTCAAACCTCACTTTTCATTGCTTGCGTTCAGCAGCTTTTCAATTCGGGCAACTTCTTCAATTCTGTCCCACAGTAGGCAGATGTTCCCGCCGCCGTACAGGATGAATCCAGCGGTCACAAGGTATTTGCGAATGGTGGAGACGGCATTTTTCGCAATGCCTGTGTTCTCGCGAACAGTTTTCAAGGCAGGGCGAAAGCCGTCGGGACAATCCGCATAGAAGGTCAGCAGTTTTGTTGCACGGTCGGGCAGTCGTACAACCTTCGCGGCTTGTCGAACCGTTTGGGCATGGTTTTCGTCCCGCCGTCCAATGTGATGAATGGCGGGTGGGTGGCGGTAGTTCCTTCCAGTGTTTGGCATGGATTTTTCCTCCGTTTCAAGATTTATGAAATTGTTGTACCTTGCTTGCGCGGGTACATATCTTATAGGTGCGCTTTTCTCATCAGAGTTCCGCCTGAATCAAAATCTTTTTGGACTTTTTTCAGAAGTCATGGGCTTTATTCGCGGTATGTGCCCGGTTTGTAAAAATAGGGCTTCACCGATGCACTATAACTGCAATAAAATTTTACAACAAAAAATTCATCGAAAAAATTATAAAGAAAATAGTATTCACAAGAAATTAGCTTGCACGGTAGAAACTGGAGTTTTTCTTTCGCCGTCGTAAAGAAAAGAAAGTATCAAAGAAAAGAAAGAAAGATAGAGATTATCTTATAAGCTATATCTGTATTATATTATGGCAACAGGGTCGCCCAAATATTCCCAGAAACATGGGCAAAAAAAAGAGGGAACAGCATCACGCCATTCCCTCCATCTTCCAACTTCTGTATCACCTTCACGGTTTCCTTCGTGCTTGAATCGTCAGCACACCGCCTTTTTGTTTGGCGGTCAGACTGTCCCGAATCCAACTCACAACTTCATATTCCCCCGGATTTCCTTCCAGCGTCAGAATATCACCCGTTTTGATTTCATCCGTCCAGTGATTGCCTTGCAGCTTGACCTCTATCACGTCCGCAAAGTATGCGCCCGCCTGATTCTTCGCGTCTGCCATCGTGCCGCTGAATGTCAGCACGGCAGGGAAATTATCAATCAGCGGGTGGAGGCGGTCGCCCGTGTCCTCCACCACAAAGCCGAATTTGTCCGTTTGCGGGTTGACTTTGCGGCTTACCTTCACGAAATGCAAACACGGGGTCACATGGGTCATGAAGCAGTTCGGGGCTTCCTGCACGTCATCCGCAATCAGGTAGAACCGCCCTTCAACGTACAGAAGATTCCCCCGGTAGATTTCATCTTTGAGTGACGTTCGCAGCACCGGCTTCATTCCTGCGTTCTTTGCGTACAGCACACAGCGGGTTTCGGCGCTGTAACCGTGAATAGCGTCCTATCCGTTCCCGTAGTCGGGGATGATACTGCAATCGTGATTCTGTCCCGGTATGTTCGCCTGAATCATGTGGTCAAAATCATTCCGCATTCTGAAAAACAAGTCATCCATGTTTCTTCCTCCTCAACATTTCGACAGTTCCGCCAACAGCTTGATTCGCTTCCAGTTGACAACAATCAGATTCAAACGACGGTTGCGCAAAATCAGCCGTTTCAGCAGCAGCGCGTTCTTGTAGGTCTGGCTTCCCGTCAACGTCAGGCTTGTTTCACTCTGCAATGCGGAAGCAGTGATTTCCGCGCCCTCGCTCATGCCCGCATAGAACAGAAGAAGCTCCTGCGCCTTTTCGCCCAGTGTGACCTCTGTCAATGCCGCATCCAGCACCGCCCAATAATCAGACGGTCGCTCATTCTAATGTGTTATCCTTGCCATGAAAAAACCTCCTTTGTTCAATTATCAGGAATAGAATAACCCTCACATTATTAATATTATAAAATAACTATGTGCTTTTTAAGACAAATCCACAGCAACAAAAACATTTTAGCTATTTTATGAAAATTAATGAACGAACAATTTAGAAATGATAAAGAACTTCTTTGCAACAACTATCTGTTTTCTTAATTGATAATAAAATAACAAATGCTATCAAACGCAAATACGCCTGCCTTGTATACATAGGATTTTTGACTGATAGGTGGAAATATGACAGGTATAGCACTTTCACAGCGCTTTTTCTCCCGGAAACGTAAATGGGCAAGCACCCGGCAGCTTGCTTGACACAATCAGACGGTAGACATCGCCTTCTGGGATGTATAACATGGTCTGAATTCCGCCCTTATTAAGGGCGTCGCGAATTGCGACACCCTTTTTTAGAGTTCCGTTCTTGCAATATTTCCCAAGAGCGTCGCGCGTATTGCTGTATCCCAGCGCCTTTGCTACATCCGAACCACAGAACAGAACCTTGTCATCCTCGACGATGGTTCGCACGTTCCCGAACTCTGGGTTTGTTGACGATGGTCATGTTCGGATTTCCGCGATTACCGTCAGTTGAAATGACGGCAGCTTTTTCGTCGTCTAAATGATGAGCAAAAAACAACAAATTTAGGTTGTCGGAAATCATTGATATTTTTCCTATGTTTGCAAGCGCTCTGAGGCGTTCCAGCTTCGGGGGTGGAATTATACCAGAAACACGCTGGAAGCGCTCACAGGGTCAAAAACTCTTTGCTATCTGCGCATTTTCAGACAAACGCGCTTGCTGATTCCTTTCTGCCGTTTCAAATGTGCCTGATTTTCTTCCATCGGCGAACCAATTTTTGTATTACCAGTGCATCAGCACACAAAAAAAGAGGGCTTCATGCTTGCCCTCTCTCTGCCTTGACCAGCTTGTAAAACGTCGTGCGGGTCATTCCTGCTTGCTTGATAGCTTCGGTTGCGGTAATCTTGCCGTCCTTCCACAGCTTCACCGCATCATGAAACGCCTGATTCGCAACGGCTTTCGGTCTGCCTACGCGCTTTTCATTCAGCGCTTTCTTGTAGCCGTATTCCCGCCGTTCTGCATTGATTTCGCGTTCATATGCGCTGATAGCTCCCAACACCGACACAATCAGCTTACCTGTTGCGCCCGTCGTGTCGATGTTCTCTTTCAGCGATACAAACGCCACGCCCTTTTCCGTGAAATAATCCAGCGTGTTCAGCAGGTCGGGCAAACTGCGACTGACGCGGCTGAAGCTCTCGAAATAAACCGTGTCACCTTCACGCACATAGTCAAGCATTGCCTGAAACTGCGGTCGGTCTGTATTCTTGCCGCTTGCCTTGTCCGTGAATACCTTGTCAAGGTCGGTCGGCATTGCGTATTCCTGCCGCTGCGTGTTTTGGTGTACTGTGCTGACGCGAACATAACCGATTCTTGCCATCGCTCTTTCCTCCGTCGCTGCTTATTCGGGAACGATGCTATTATAACTCGGACGTTCGCAAATGTAAACATTATTTTGCGAATATTCGCAAATTGTTCAGCAAAGATTTACGGATACAAAAATCCGGCTGTTTCGGACTGTTCGTAATTCCATGGATAGTGCGACATAGCAAACAGAAAAGACGGCAGAACAATTCCCGCCGCCTTACATCCTTCATTATTCCGCCCGCATCTGCGTCATCAGGTAGCGCCTGATTCGCTGCTGCATCCGACAACATGCGGACTTGGACATGCCCAGCATTTTCGCTGCTTCGATACAATTCCGTCCGTCCAGCCTGCAACGCACAAACGCCTGTTCCTTGTCGTTCATCCCTGCAAGAATCGCCCACAGTTCCATCTCCTGCGCGCTTTCATCCTCCGGCTGATTCTTCTCCCACAGTACAAGCGCATCGCCGCCGCAGCATGAAAACTGCCCAACGTTCTTTCTGAATTTCCGTCGCGGAATACGAATCGGGTAGGCATGAACCGCAGCTGTGTAGAGTGCATCAATAATGCAAATGTACGCCCTGCGCTCCAAGCCCGCCGTATTTTCCTGCTTGCGGTAGGCTATCAGAAGGGCAATTCGCGCTTCTTGCATCAGGTCATCCCGCATCTTCCCACGCTGTTCGGGATAGCGCGCAATGAAGCGGCTGACAATGCTGCTCAAATAGGTTTCATGCTGCTGAATGTATTCGGATTCTGTCATGGTGAATATTCTCCTTCGAGAAGTAGTCACTTTGACACAGCACAGCAATGAACCGTCTTTTATTTATTATGAACTAAATTTTCATCAAAAGTATGTGATGTTTGCATAAAAATTGACATTTGGGGCGCTTGACATCGTGAAGGTCGATGGTTCGAGCCCATTTAACCCCACTTTCCCCGGAAGCCTTGATTCGCAAGGGCTTCCGGGTTTTTCATTGTGATGAAAATAGAAGTGTTTTTCGGGGCAAAAATGCGTTTTTGCCGATTTCCCCTACTTTTTTCCCTACTGCCAAATCCGCAATGCCTTGATTTCACAGGGTTTGAAGGCTCTTTTTCTCCCTACTTTTTCCCCTACTTCAGCGAACTAAAGCAGACGTAAAAGGTAAATTCTGGGGGATCTAAGAAACAAAAGGGGATGTGCTGAAAGCTATATTTGGACATGCAGAAAAACTCGCCGCCAGCTCCTTCGTCTGACGGCGAACCTCCCTTACTCCTGCGCACTTTCCTGCATGACCTGCTCCACAAAGCGCATGTCAATCAGCTCATCCACGTCGTACGTCCCGTCGAAAATACCGGAGGAAATCACAACCTCCATCAGCGTATCCACCGCTTGACGCGAAATGATGCCGTCCGCGCTCCAAAGGTTGTCAGCGTATGCACGCTCCAGCGCAGCTTGCCGCCCGGCTTCCGTCAGCGTCGGAAATTCCAGTTCCAGCACACGCGCCGCCAGTTCGTGATCATCCTGCACCGCCTTGAGCGCCTTCATCATCGCCCGCACGAACCGCAGGCACGTCTCCGGCTGCTGCTCCATCGTCGAGCGCTTCACGCCGATGACCGAATAGGCGTAGTCCCCCAAATCGGGGAAGGCGACGAACGGCTCCTCGAAGATACCCGCCGTCACGCCCTCGGAAATCTGCGGTTCGCCGCCGTTGCCAATGTCGCCCTGCCCGTATTGCAGCATAGCGGTGACGGTCGCGGCGTCGGCATTTTCCAGCAAGGTAACGTCCGTGTCGGGGTCAAGTCCGACGCGCTTGACGAGGTAGCGTGTCAGCACGTTCGGCGAACCGCCGTAACGCCCTGCAATGATGATTTTGCCGCGGAGGAAATCTGCCATATCCTCGTCGCTGTCGGATGCGGGGGAGAGCCCCGCGCGCGCGAACAGGTAGACGTTGGCGCGGTTGACGCAGTTGACGATGGCGACGATGGGATCAGCATTGCCCTGATTGGCAAAGTTGTTGCTGTCTACGCCGCCGATGACTGCGAATGCGTCGCCGGAGACGACCGCAGTCACATGCGCGCCGCCCGTCGCCTGCACGACCGTCACGTCCAGCCCCTCATCCGCAAAATAGCCCTCGTGAATCGCGACATACAGGGGCAGATAGCCGATGAGGTGCACCGGCTCGGCGACGACGAGCTTCTGCGGCGCGTCCTCTGCCAGCGCAAGGCAGGGGAGCAGCGCTAATACCATCAGGAAGCAGAGCAATCGGGTTTTCATGGAAATTCCCCCTTCTGATTATTCGGTTACCGCGCCGCGCCAGTGCCGCATCAGCACCTTTTCCAGCAGGACGACCGATGCGTACATCAGCACGGATAAGATGGACAGCACCGTCACGCCGACCCACACCAGCTTCAGATCAAACGTCGTGCCGGCATAAACAATCATACGCCCCAGCCCGCGGTCTGATGCAATAAACTCGCCGACAATCGACCCCGCCATCGCCAGCGCGATGTTGACCCGCAGGCCGGTGATGATGCTCGGCATGGCGGATGGCACAATCAGGCGGGTGAAAATCTGCATCCGCCGCGCGCCGAGGGAGACCATCAGCGTTTCCAGCGCCGGATCAGCCGTGCGGACGCCGCTGTATGCGGACATGGCGGCGACGACGACGGTCATCAGGAATGCCAGAATCACCTTTGACAGGAAGCCGATGCCGAACCAGATGACCAGCACGGGCGCGAGCGCGAGTTTCGGCAGTGCGTTCAGCACAATCAGCCACGGTTCAGCGACCTGCGCCACGGGGCGCGAGAACCAGAACAGCAGCCCGACGACCGATCCGCTGACCGTTCCCAGCACGAAGCCGAGGAGCGTTGATGCGCCCGTATAGGCAATGTCGCGCCAGAGCGTGCCGCCCTGCCACTTAATGACGGCGGTTCGGGCAATCTCCAAAGGGCTGGAAAAGAAAAACGGGTCAATCCACCTGAGCCGCGCGCCGATTTCCCAGAGAACGAGCAGCAGAATCAGCAGCCCCCAGCGCCAGACGTTGATGGCGAATGGATGCTTCTTCCCCTCACGCATCGGCAGTCACCTCCTTGTCCAGCAGTGTCAGAATTTCGCCCTTGACGCGGATGAACTCCGGCTGCGAAAGCACCCGCATCGTACGCGGCCGCGGCTCTTCCAGCGTGTACTGCCGCAGGATTCGCCCCGGCGCAGTGCCCATGACCAAAATCGCGTCCGACAGCAGCAGCGCCTCATCCACGTCGTGCGTGACGAAGAGAATCGTCAGGCGCTTCTTCGTTGCGACTTCGGTCAGCAGGGCTTGCAGGTGCAGGCGGGTGATGGCGTCGAGCGCGCCGAAAGGCTCATCAAGCAGCAGAAGCGGTTTGCCTGTCTGCAGCGTCCGCACAAGCGCCGCACGCTGCCGCTGCCCGCCGGAGCATTCGTCTGGGCGGCGATTCAGCAGGTCGCGCAGCCCGCACGCAGCAATGTCGCTGACGGCGGATTTCAGCGCTGCTTGCCGCCGTGTGCCATGAAGTGTTTTGGGGAGGACGATGTTATCCGCAATCGTCCGCCACGGCAGGAGCAGATCTTTTTGCAGCATGTAGCCGGTCAGACCGGGGCGCAGGAGCATGGATTCGCCTTGCAGCCGAATGTCGCCGCAATCCGGCTGCATCAGGCCGGCGATGAGGTTGAAAAGGGTGGATTTTCCGCAGCCGCTGGGCCCTAAAATGGAGAGAAACTGCCCCTTCTGCAAGGAAAAAGAGACATCCTGAATGGCGGCGACGGTGGATTCATCGGTGGAGAAGTGTTTGGTGAGGTGTGCGACCTCGAAATAGGGTGTAGGCATGGCGTCACTCCCTTTCTTGCAGGGGGAAATGCCCCTGCCCTCCAATGGTAGAATATGTGGAGGAGGGAAAAGGGGAAGGGCGGGGGAAAGAAAAATTTGCGGGAGGGGGAGTATGGAGAAGCGACCAAGCCGGGCAGCCCAAAAAGGGTCAAGGGACAATGTCCCTTGCAGGGTCAAGGGGCGGCGCCCCTTGTGGGGCTTGGGGCAACGCCCCAACTGCTGCACCGTTAGACCAGTTATGCCAAACGCGACAATTCCGCTCCACGAGCGCTGAACAGCGAAGCGCTTTCAGCGCAGCGGTTGTATCTTTGCGCGTCCGCAGACGCGCCCCCCAATCAGCATTACCCATAACCTGCACATTGTCGCGCCGATGGGCGCGACCGGATAGCATGGCAAAACAAAACGCCCTGCGTGAACAGCGCCGAAGCAGCTGCGCACGCAGGGCAAGAGAAGGATGATAGATTACATCTGATACTATTTCCAAATCCATCTGGAAATAGTGTGGAATTTCCCCAAAACAAGCACATCAAAAAACCCTGCGGTTTGAACCCGCAGGGCAGTTTTTACAGGGAAAGAAGAACTCAGACCTTCCAAATCTCCTTCGCGTACTGCGCAATCGTGCGGTCGGAGGAGAACATGCCTGCGCTGGCGATGTTCATCAGGCACTTGCGCGCGAAGGACAACTCGTCGCGGTAATCGCGGTTGACCGCCAGTTTCGCGTCCACATAGCTGTGGAAGTCGTGGAGGATGAAGTAGTGGTCGGGCTTGTGCCAGCTTGCGCCCAGCAGCAGGGAGGACACCAGCTCCTTGATAGAGCCGTCCGGGTCGGGGAAAGTGCCGTCCACCATCGTGTCCAGCACGCGCGCAATTTCCTTGTCGGCCTTGTAAATCGCGCGCGGGTCGTAGCCGTTCTTCTTCAGCGCGTTGATTTCTTCAACCGTCGCACCGAAAATGTACTCGTTCTCGCGGCCTGCCTGCTCGGCAATCTCGACGTTTGCGCCGTCATATGTTCCCAGCGTGACCGCGCCGTTGAGCATCAGCTTCATGTTGCCCGTGCCAGACGCTTCCGTGCCGGCGGTGGAAATCTGCTCGGACACATCCGCCGCGGGAATCAGCTTCTCCGCCCACGAGCAGTTGTAGTTGTGCACGAACACCACCTTCAGCAGGGAAGAGGTGTCAGGGTCGTTATTCACCATGTCCGCGACCATGTTGGTCAGGTGGATAATCGCCTTGGCGCGCGCATAGCCCGGCGCAGCCTTCGCACCGAAGATGAACGCCGTGGGGGTGAAGTCGGTCAGCGTGCCGTCCTTCAGGCAGAAATACAGGTGCAGGATGGACATCGTGTTCATCAGCTGGCGCTTGTATTCATGCAGGCGCTTCACCTGAATGTCGAAAATCATGTTCGGGTCGAGCTTCACGCCTTCGCGCTTCTCAATCTCGGCGGCAAGCTGCGCTTTCTTTTCCTTCTTCACGGCGATGAACTCGCGGCACAGGTCGTCGCTGATCTGCGGCTTCAGGGCCTCCAGCTTGTCCAAATCGGTCAGGAAGCCGCTGCCGATGTGCTTCTCAATCAGCACGGTCAGTTCCGGATTGCACAGCCCCAGCCAACGGCGCTGCGTGATGCCGTTCGTCTTGTTCTGGAAGCGCTCCGGATACAGCGCGTACCAGTCCGCAAACACGTCGTCCTTGAGGATTTCGGTATGAATCGCGGCGACGCCGTTCGTGGCGACGGTCGCATAAACCGCCAGCTGCGCCATATGCACCTGATTGTTCCAGATGATACAGCGGGTTGCCTTGACCTCCGCACCGCGTGCAGCCATGTCCGCCTTGAACTTCGCGTCGATTTTGCGGATGATGGCAACAAGCTCCGGGCAGACGCTTGCAAGCAGCGCCAAATCCCATTTCTCCAGCGCTTCCTGCATTACGGTGTGGTTCGTGTACGCAAAGACGTTGCGGACAATCTCAAACGCCGCGTCGAACGTGAAGCCATCTTCCATCAGCAGGCGGGTCAGCTCCGGAATCGCCATGACCGGGTGCGTGTCGTTCAGCTGCACGGCGTGTTCCTCGGCGAACCACGCGTAATCATCGTCGTGACGCTTCTTGTAGGCGCGCAGCATATCCTGCAGGGACGCACTGACCAGCACATACTGCTGCTTGATGCGCATCTGCTTGCCCTCGCGGCGGTCGTCGTTGGGGTAAAGGAACTTGGTGATGTCCTCCGCCTTGTTCTTGTCGGCGGATGCCTGCGCGTAATGCTGATTGTTGAAAGCAGTGAAGTCGATTTCGTGCAGGGATTCGGTCTGCCACAGGCGCAGCGTGCCGATGTTCTTTGCGCCATAGCCGATAATCGGCATGTCGTAGGGGACGGCCAGCACGTCGCCGGTCTTCATCTTGACAACGACTGCTTGGTCAACGCGGCGGATGCTCCACGGGTCGCCGAAGCGGCTCCAGTCGTCCGGCTTCTCGTGCTGATAGCCGTTGACAAATGTCTGCTTGAACAGACCGTAGCGGTAGCGCAGCCCGTAGCCGGTCAGCGGGACGTTCGTCGTGACCGCGGAATCAAGGAAGCAAGCCGCCAGACGGCCCAGACCGCCGTTGCCGAAAGCATCGTCCTCAATGTCTTCCAGAATCGCGATGTCAACGCCTTTTTCTGCCAGCAGTGCCTTCACGTCGTCCAGCAGCCCAAGGCAGAACAGGTTGTTGTACACCATGCGGCCGACGAGGTATTCTGCCGACAGGTAGTACGCCTGCCGATGCCCCTGCCGTTTCGCTTCGCACTTGACCCAAGTGGGGGTGAGCGCGTTCATGGCGGCGGTGGACAGGGCATTGTGCAGCTGTGTCGCGGAGGCTTCCGCAAGGGTGATGTGGTCGTTCTGCAGCAGCAGCGATTCGGTCTGCCGAAGCAGTTCCTTGGCGTTCATCATGTTGCTCTCTCCTTTATGTTCGTCGATTGATAGTCACAGCATTGATAGTGGGTGATTCCACAAAATCAGATACGCTGATACTCCTGATTCATTTCGTGCAGATGGCGGGCGACATCCTCCGTCGCGGCGCCGGGCTTCATGCGCCATGCCCAGTTGCCGCCGATGGTGCCGGGTAGGTTCATGCGGGCTTCGCTGCCCAGATGCAGCACGTCCTGCATCGGCACAACCGCCATGCAGCACGGAGAGGACAGCACGCAGCGGATGAAGGCTTCCACACCATCGTCCGTGCCGTCAAAGTGCAGGTAGTCCTTCGCAGCTTTGAGCGTGGTTTCGTCGGCGGTGGCAATCCACCCGGCGGTGGTGTCATTGTCGTGCGTGCCGGTGTAGGCAACGTAGTTCTCCGACCAGTTGCCGGGGAAGTGCTGGTTGCCGTCCGCATCGCCGCCGAAGCCGAACGTCGCCACCTTCATGCCCGGATAGCCGACGAATTTCAGCAATTCACGCACACGGTCGCTCTGTACGCCGAGATCCTCCGCCACAACGCGCAGATTCGGCAGCTCCTTCTTTAGGCGGCGGAACAGCTTCTTGCCCGGCCCGACAATCCACTTGCCGCTGCGGGCGTTCGGCGCGCCGTAGGGGATGGAGTAGTAGTTCGCAAAGCCGATGAAGTGGTCAACGCGTACAATGTCGTAGAGCTTGCTCATGCCGCGCATCCGCTCCACCCACCAGTCGTAGCGGCGGAAGAACAGGTACGTCCAGCGGTAGAGCGGATTGCCCCACATCTGCCCATCAGCGGAGAAGTAGTCCGGCGGCACACCCGCGACGCGCTTCGGCGCACGGTTCTTGTCCAGTTGGAAAACTTCCGGCTGCGTCCATGTGTCCGCGCTGTCTTCGGCAACGTAAATCGGCATGTCGCCGAAAAGCTCAATCCCCTTGTTGTTGCAGTAAGCCTTGAATTCCTTCCACTGGCGGAAGAAAATGAACTGGCAGAAGACGTGGTAGCGCACATCCTCGTCGAGCATCATGCGGTATTGCAGCAGCGATTCCTTCCTGCGCATCTTGATGCCCTCGTCTGGCCACTGACGCCACATGACGCCGCCGAAATGCTGCTTGACGGCGGTGAACAGCGCGAAGTCGCTCACCCAGCGCTCGTCGCGCAGAAATTGGCGAATCTCCGGCAGAAGTCCCTTTTCGCTCTGATGGAACGCTTTGCGCAGCAGCTTCTCCTTGTTCTCGCGCACTTGGTCAAATTCCACCCGCTCATCCTGCGTGGGCATAAATTCTTCACTGGGGTCAAGCGTCAGCAGACCATCCGCCACCAGCTTCTCGGTGGAAATCAGCATTGGATTGCCCGCGTGGACGCTGAAAGACTGGTAAGGAGATTCGCCGTAGCCGGTCGGTCCTATCGGCAACACCTGCCACAGCTTCATGCCGCTTGCTTCCAGAAAGTCCGCAAACGCATAGGCTTCCTTGCCCAGACTGCCGATGCCGCCTGCACCGGGCAGGGAAGAGATGTGCATCAAAATACCGCTTTTGCGCATGAGTCGAGTCCATCCTTTCGGGAAAAATGGAGAAATCGGAAACGTTTCCGAAAATCGTGGAAAGAAATGCGGGTTTTTCATCCCGCATTCTTGTTCAAGGAAGAAGATTCGCTGTCAAACGCGAAAATCCTGCTGATTTCGGGGAAAAAGTTTACGGTAAACGCACGATTATGCCCGACAGCGGCGGCAGATTCGCCGTACCATCCGCAAATGCCGCACCGCCGATGCCGCCCAGCAGTTCCGCACCGCGCAGCACATCCAGCGAGACAGTCAGCGTATCTTTCTGGCTGACATTGCTGATGATGGCGACGGTGCTGCCCGCGTCGGTCACAGTGTAGGCGCAAATTGCGTCATTGCCGCCGTCCAGCGCGGTCATTTCGCCGCGGGTCAGCTCGGGCGCGAGATTGCGCAGGGCAATCAGCGGGCGATACCAGTTCAGCAGGCTGTCCGGGTCGCTGTCCTGCTCCGCCACGCCGTCTGTCAAGCGCTGGGCTTGGTCGGCAGCGGCGGGCGCTTTGCACTGCGTGGCTGCGTCGCTTGACCACACCATCGGCAGACGTTTGTTTTCGTCGCTCCCGGAGCCGGACATGCCAAGTTCTTCGCCATAGTAGACGGTTGGAACACCCGGCATGAGCAGATACAGCAGCGCGGCGGCTTTCTCGTTCGGTACCTTGGAGCGGAGCATCCCGCGTGCGCGCGCCATATCGTGGTTGCTCACAAACGGCGCGTCCACCGAAGCCGGAGAGACGGCGCGGATTCGTGCGTTCCAGTCCGCCTGCGCAGTGGCGACGGTGCTGCTTTTGCCCGCCAGCGCTGCTTTCACGAAGCGCCCGGTGCTGTCCGAGGCGGGGAAGTTGAACAGGCTGTCAATGCCGCTTTCGTAGAGGGTCAGAATGGTTGCTTCGTCCGTCCACGCTTCGCCAACGAGGTAGCAGTCCGGGTCGTTCGCTTTCGCTGTTTCACAAACGAAGCGCAGGAAATCAGCGGTGGAGGCGTTTGCACCCGTGTAGTAGCTGGTCACGGCATCCAGGCGGAAGCCGCCCACGCCATGCGACTGCCAGAACGTGATGATTTTGGCGAACTCCGCCCGCAGCGATTCGCTGTCAAGGTTGAAATCCGGCATGTGGCTGCCGAACTGCCCTTCATACCACCACGAACAGCCGCTGATTTTGTGCCGCGCGTTCCCTTCCTCCGGGTAGAAAACGTACCAGTCGGTCGTTTCGCCCGTGCGGGAGAAGAATTTGTCGTCGCACGCCGCGAGAAACCACGGATGCGAACTTGACGAGTGATTCAGCACCAAATCAAGGATGACGCGGATGCCGCGCTCCTTGCAGGCGGCGGTCAGGCGGTCAAAGTCATCAAGTGTGCCGTAAGACGGGTCAACGGCGTAGTAATCCAGCACGTCGTACTTGTGGTAGCTGGGGGAGGGATGAATAGGCATGAGCCAAATCTGCCGGACGCCCAGCGACTGCAAATAATCCAGGCGGTCGATGATGCCCTGCAAATCCCCGATGCCGTCGCCGTCCGAATCTTGGAAGGAGGCAACAAAAATTTCGTAGGTCACGCCGAGGGCAGGTTCTTCTGCATACGCGGCAGGGAGAAGCCCCATGAGCAGAAGCAGAGACAGGATACCCGAAAGGAACTTGCGCATAAGGCTCCTCCTTGCAATACACAGCTAAACACGCGGACACAGTATGAAGTTGCGCGCAACTCAATCGCGCGAAAGGGTCAAGGGAGGAACTCCCTTGCGGAGTCCAGAGGCAGAGCCTCTGGTTACCCCTTCACCGAACCGCCCGTGATGCCTTCGACGTAGAACTTCTGCATGATGACGAAAAGAATGGAAATCGGAATGGAAACAATCACGCCGCCGGCGCAGAACTGCGCGAAGTAGTTGTTGCGGTTGACCTTGTTCACCATCGCGAACAAACCGAGCGCAACGGTCTTGTTAGCCGCCGTGCCGCTGGTCATCATCAGGTCAGCAAACACGAAGTCCATCCACGGCGCGAGGAACGAGTTGATAACCGTGTAGACGATAATCGGCTTGGACAGCGGCAGAATGATTTTCCAGAAAACGGTGAATTCATTCGCGCCCTCCAGATACGCCGATTCGCGCAGGGACTTGCTCACCGTGTCGAAGAAGCCCTTCGCAATCAGGTAGCCCATGCCCGAACCCGCGCTGTACACGATAATCAAGCCCGTCAGCGTGCCGGTCAGCCCAAACTGCTTCATGATGAAGTAGACCGCGATCATGCTCAGGAAGCCGGGGAAGAGGTTCAGGATGATAGCGATGTTCATCAGCGGCTTGCGCGCCTTGAAGCGCATACACGACATCGCGTACGCCACCATCAGCACGAACAGCGTCGAAATGACGCAGGTGAAGCAGGCAACGATGAACGTGTTGAGCATCCACTGCGGGAACTGGTTGACCGAGTCGGGCGAAAGCAGCGCCTTGTAATGGTCAAGCGTGTACGCCTTGGGGAAGAACGTCGAGATGTTCGGCCCCTTGTCCACGCCGAAGGACGTGACAACCAGCCACAGAATCGGAATCAGCCAGAAGGCGGCAAGCAGCGCCAGCACAACGTGGCGAACCGTTAGCCTGGCAGCCTTCGCGGGTGTCATGCGGTGCTTGTCGTGGTAACGGAGCGCCTCGGCTTTGATGGCGGCTTCCTCGCGTGCCAATGCCGCGTGCTTCTCCTGCTCCGGCAGATGGTCATATTTCGTCGTACTCACTGGAAGCTCTCCTCCTTATCGCCCTTAATCATGCGGCTGAAGGCGACCAGCGTCAGAATCGCGCAGACCACGAAGACCAGAATGCCGATGACCGATGCCATCTTGTAGTTGCTCTGATCCTGCGTCAGGCGGTACAGCCACGTCACCAGCAGGTCAACTTCGTTCGCGTTTGCGTTCGCCATCAGCTGGTCGGACGTGGTGTACACATCGCGGCTGAGCAGCCAGATGACGTTGAAGTTATTGATGTTTGCCACCAGCGAGTTGACCAGCGAAGGCCCTGTGATGAAGAGAATGTACGGCATGGTGATGGACTTGAACGACTGCCACGCGTTCGCGCCGTCAATCTTCGCCGCCTCAATCAGCTCCGTCGGGATGTTCATCAGGATGCCGGTCGCAATCAGCATCTGGTAGGGGATGCCGACCCAGATGTTGATGAGGATAATCATCGGGCGCGCCCAAGCGGGGTGGGTAAGGAACGGGATGAAGTTCGCTGTCGGAATTGCGCCGATGGAATAGAGCCAGTCGGTCAGACCGATGTTCTTGCAGATGGTGTTGACGATGCCCAGATCAGCGAAGAAGTTGCGAACCAGCAGCAGGGAAACAAACTGCGGAACAGCCATCGCGACCATGAAGCAGGTACGCCAGAACTTCTTGCCCTTCGTGTTGCGGTTGTTGATGAACATCGCCATCAGGATACCGCCGATATAGCAGGTGAACGTCGCCAGCACCGCCCAGACGAGCGTCCACGCCAGTACGCGCGTGAACGCATAGCCGAACGAGCTGTCAGCAGTCAGGGCGGTGAGCTTGCTGAAGTTATCCAGCCCAACCCAGGTGAACAGCTTCGACGGGGGCAGGTGGTTGCGGTCATAATTCGTGAAGCCGATGAGAATCATGACAATCAGCGGGATGATGGTGAACAGCACCACGCCCAGCACCGGCAGCGTCAGCAGCGTGCGGTGGAACTTCTTGTCCAGCGCGTCGCTCAGGTCGTCGCGGAAGGTGTTGACGTGTTTGCCGCTCTTGGCGGTGAGTTCCACCTCGCGTGCGCTGCGCAGGTTGCGCATCCACAGGATGACCGCCGTAATCAGCAGCACAACGCCCAGAACGCCGAAGAGCAGGATGAGGAAGGAGTTGTCGTAGTCGTTGAACTCGTTCTTCATCGTCTCCGGATTGAAAACGCGCTTCTGCTGTACCGTGCCCAGGGTGGACAGCTTGCTCATGTAGGGGAAGAAGAAGGTCGGGAAAACAAGCATGATGGCTGCCTGAATCAAGCAGATGAAGAAGCCCTTCAAGTACTGCTTGCGCGCAAAGCAGCTTGTACCGCACAGAAGCGCAGACAGCTTGACGAAAATATCGCCCTCGACAAAGGCTTTGACGGTACTGGTGAAAAACTCTGCGATGCCTTCAAAGAACCGAACGACGCCCGGCTTTTTTCTGGCCTTGGTCTGACTCATAGCATCCGCGCTCCTTACTTATGTTTTGCAGGGAAGAAAAAGAGCCGCTCCGCTCAACTGATAATGAAGAAGCGGAGCGGCTGTGAGGATTCTACAGAGCCGGATTACATATCGCCGGCAGCGGTGATGCCCGCCACAGCGTTGTCCAGCAGGGTCTGGAGCTCGATGCCGTCAGGATTGCCGTTGACCAGAATCTTGCCCAGCGCAGCGGCGGGATCCCAGTACTTGTTGCCAACGCGCTGCACGGTGGAGAAGGCGGACTGAGCAGCCAGTGCGGCAATCGCGGGAGCAGCCTGCACCTTTTCGGAGGCGGCAGCATTCACGTTGGACGGGCCCTGACCACGCAGTTCAAAGCGGGAAATCTGGTTTTCTTCGTTGGTCATGAATTCCGCGAACAGCATCGCGTCATACATATTCTGGGAGTAGGGGTTCACGCCAACCAGCTTGAAGCCAGCGAAGGAAGCCATCTGCACCTGCTTGCCCGCGACGGTGTAGGTGGGCAGCTTGCAGGCCGCGTAGTTTTCGCCCCACGCTTCCTGAGCAACCTTCGCGTTCCAGGTACCGGACACGCCGGCGATGATGGAGCCGTCCTTAACGCCCGCCACGAAGGGGTCGGAGTTCGCTTCACGGAAGCCGGGGTTGGAGGTGATGGCCAGCAGAGCTTCCACAACCTGCACACCCGTGATTTCGGTGTCGGTCGCGTTCCAGTTGCAGGTGTTGGTCACGCCGTCCTCAGTGACGTGCATTTCCAGACCAGCGCCCTGGAAGAAGGAGTACAGATACCAAGCGTCGCTCATCGGGAAGCCGACGTACTTGCCGGCAGCGGCAGCCTTCGCCAGCATGCCGTCCAGCGTCTGCACGTCTTCCTCGGTGAAGTATTCCTTATTGTAGAACATGAAGTAGCCGTTGTCGGCAGTTGCCGGATAGGCGTAGAGGTTGCCGTCCGCACCGGTGGACGCCTGCACAGCGCCGGCGTTCGCACCGCCGTTCGCCGCGATGATCTCATCCGCATCAACCATGACCTGCTGAAGCGCTTCGGCGTTCATCAGGGAGTTGAACTGGTCGTCCGCGAAGGTGAACACGTCCGCAGCAGCCTCGGTGTCGTTCAGGACGCGCTTGGAGCAGTCGCCCTCAGCCTGAATATCCACGGAGATGTCGTAGGTCTTTTCGGGATGCGCAGCCTTGAAGTTCTCAATCACGCCGTTGATCCACGGCAGGTCGGCGTTATCGCCAACCCACACGCGCAGGGCAACCGTCTCCTCAGCGGTCGCGCAGCTGCACAGAGACAGCACCATTACAGCAGCCAGAACCATTGCCAGCAGCTTTTTCATAGGGAAGTACCTCCTCTTTTCTATCTCACACGGCTTTCCGCCGCGCGGATGACAGTTTTATGTATCACACAGCTTTTCGCTGAGAATACCGAATGCAGTATGACCGCAAAAACGGTCTGCTATGTCCTTATCAGACGGATTCGCGCATTTGCACCTTCGCAGGAACGACGATGTGGCGCGGCGGCCGTCCGTTTTCCAGCATGTCCATCAGAACGCGGACGCTCTCGCGGGCGATTTCGTCGATGGGCTGCTCAATGGTCGTTATCCGCGGCACGAAGAATTTGCTCATCTCGATGCCGTCAAAGCCGATGACGCCCACATCCTCTGGAACGTGCCGCCCCATGTCTGTCAGGGCGCGGATGACGCCCATTGCGACGGTATCGGACATGCAGAAGACGGCGGTGGTGTCGCTTTGCGTGGCGAAAAAGGCGCGTGTAGTGTCGTAAGCGCCCTTGAGCGAAAAGCGCGTTTCGATGAAACGCTTATCCTCAAATGGCACGCCTGCCTCCTGCATGGCTGCCATAGCGCCCGCGTAACGGAGCGCAAAGGAGTCATCGCCGACGCGTGCACCGCCGAAAACAGCGATTTTCCGATGCCCCGCGTTCAGCAGCACCCGCATGGCCTCGTAACCCATGCGCCGGTCGTCGATAAAGACGCTGGCGGCGCGGGGAAGCGCAGTTTTGTCTGCGTTGACGGTTGCGAAGACCATGGGCAAATCCATTCCCTCCAGCACCTGTGCGCGTTCGTCGATGCGGCTGCCCACAAAGATGAAGCCGTTGACGCGCTTTTCGTGCCAGAGCTGCACGGCGGTTTGGAATTCGTCCGCTTTCTCGTCGATGAACTCGGTCAGAAAGGCGGGGGTCAGACCGTGCGTGTATTGAAGCATCGCCTCTGCAAGTGAATTCAGGAACGGGTTTTCTCTGCCGCGCAGAATCAGCGCGATGGTTTCTGTATCCGCCTGCTTGAGACTGCGCGCGTTGGCGTTGCCGACAAAATGATATTCCGCCATGACCTGCTCAACCTTTTCGCGTGTCTGCGGATTCACATCCGGTCGGTGATTCAGCACGCGGGAAACGGTCGTGACACTGACGCCGGAAAGTCGCGCAATATCGCGGATGGTGTAGATTTTCAACCGCAGCGCTCCTTTCTGCTTCCAATGGCGGTCATTGATAGGAAACGGTGTCGGTAACGTTTCCAACTGTCTGTATCATACCACAGACCGGAAACGTTGTCAATAGGAAAATGAGAAAAAATCGCACTTTTTTTGACAGAAAGCCCATTGTACGCGCTGGGCGATAATCGACCACTGCGCTTTTTCCGGCTTTTTTCCATGAATCCCTTTACGAACCGGGAAAAATCCGATATAATAGGGAACATCACAGAACAGGGAGGTCGGGGACGAATGCGATTCACAAAGATGCAGGGCATCGGCAATGACTATGTGTATGTCAACTGCTTTGAGGAGCATGTGGAGAACCCGTCAGAGCTGGCGAAACAGATGAGCCGCCGCCATTACGGGGTTGGCAGCGACGGACTGATTCTGATCTGCCCGTCGGACGTGGCGGATTTTGAGATGAAGATGTACAACGCCGATGGCTCGAACGGCGGCATGTGCGGCAACGGCGCGCGCTGCATCGGCAAGTATGTCTACGACCGCGGCTTGACGGACAAGACGACGGTCAGCCTGATGACGGATTCGGGGCTGAAAATCCTGAACCTGAACGTCAAAGACGGAAAAGTCCAGACGGTACGCGTCGATATGGGAATGCCGGAACTGTTTCCGCCCAAAATCCCGGTGGATTTGCCGGGTGAGGTCGTCATGGGGCATCGGCTGAATGTCGGCAGCGCGACGTACGAAATCCACTGCGTGTCGATGGGCAATCCGCACTGTGTGATTTTCGTCCGTGACCCGGATTATGTGGATTTGGAACAGATTGGCCCGCTGCTGGAGAACAACGCGATTTTTCCGCAGCGCGCGAATGTCGAGTTTGTGCAGGTTGTCTCCCGCGATCACCTGCGGATGCGCGTGTGGGAACGCGGCGCGGGCGAAACGCTGGCGTGCGGCACGGGCGCGTGTGCATCGATTGTCGCGGCGGTGATGACAGGCCGCGCCGACCGCCATGTTGTGATGGATTTGCTTGGCGGCTCGTTGACGCTGGACTGGTCGCCTGACGACGGTCACGTCTATCAAGAGGGAACAGCACAGTTCGTCTTTGACGGCGAGTGGCTGGGGGAGTAAAACCGGGGCATATCCCTAATATAATATGTAGAAAGGTAGATAGCTATGTTTCATATCAACGATTATTTTACCCGTCTGCCGGGGTCTTACCTGTTTGCGGAAATTGCCCGCCGCGTGAAGGCGTACAGCGCCGCGCATCCCAATGCGGACATCATCCGCCTGGGCATCGGCGACGTCACCCGCCCGCTGGCACCCGCCGTCATCGAAGCGATGCACAAGGCGGTCAGCGAAATGGGTGTGCAGGAGACATTCCACGGCTACGGCCCGGATTACGGCTATGACTTCCTCGTCAACGCCATCCGCGAGCATGATTATGCCAGCCGCGGCGTGCAGGTTGATTTCGACGAGGTGTTCATTTCCGACGGCGCGAAGTGCGATGTGGGCAACATTCAAGAGCTGTTCAGCGCCGATGCGGTGATTGCCGTCACCGACCCGGTGTACCCGGTGTATGTCGATTCCAACGCCATGGCGGGCCGCGCTGGCGAGTATGCTGACGGCAAGTGGGATCGGCTGGTCTACCTGCCCTGCAACGCCGAAAACGGCTTCGTGCCCGCGCTGCCGGATAAACCTGTGGATGTGATTTACCTCTGCTACCCCAACAACCCGACTGGAACGGTGCTGAACCGCGAGCAGCTGACGAAGTGGGTGAACTACGCCCGCGAGAACGGCGCGCTGATTATCTACGATGCGGCATACCGCGCGTTCGTGTCCACGCCGGATATTCCGCTGTCTATCTACGAGATTGACGGCGCGAAGGAGTGCGCCATCGAGTGCAATTCCTTCTCCAAGACGGCGGGATTCACGGGCACGCGCTGCGGCTACACGGTCGTTCCGCACGCGGTGAAGGGGCTGAATGCCAAGGGAGAGCCGGTGGAGATGAACGCACTGTGGAAGCGCCGCATGTCCACCAAGTTCAACGGCGTCAGCTACCCCGTGCAGCGCGCTGCGGCGGCGGTGTACACCGAGGAAGGGCAGAAGCAGATTCAGGAGACGATTGCCTACTACATGCGCAACGCCAAGATTATCCGCGAGGGTCTGACGGCGGCGGGTATCACCGTGTTTGGCGGGGTGGATGCGCCGTATATCTGGCTGAAAGTTCCGGCAGGCATGGACAGCTGGACGTTCTTTGACCGTCTGCTGGATGAATGCCACATCGTGGGCACGCCGGGTTCGGGCTTCGGACCGAGCGGCGAGGGCTACTTCCGCCTGACCGCGTTCAACACGCTGGAAAAGACGGAACAGGCGGTCGAGCGCATCCGCAGCTGGAAAATTTAAGGCACCACCGCACAATTCGGCGGCGCGTCTGGCGATGTCTTTTCCGCCATCTGCGGCATGCAAATTCCTCGATTTACCGCCAGTAAACCTTCGGAATTTGCATTTGCATCTGACGAAAAAATCCATTCGCCAGCCGACCAACTCATTTGTGCGGTGTTACCTTAACATAAAAACGGCACTGCCTTTCCTGAAAACAGGGGGGACAGTGCCGTCTTTTGATATGCTGGATAGCTTTTCACCCGGCAATTGCTCATTCCGAATTCCGAATTCCGAATTACTTACGCTTCCGCCTTCTTCAGCGCCGGATGGAACAGCCGGCTGCGGTGGTAGGCAATCGCCTCCAGCGCCGAACAGAGCATCCATCCTACCGGGTACGCCAGCGCAACAATGACGAAGCGCAGCTGTTCATCCGCAATCATCGTTGTGGCGAGATAAAGGTAGATTTGGCGGAACACGACAAACGAGAACAGCATGATGACCGTCGGAACCACCGATTCGCCGATGCCGCGCAGTGCGCCCGCGTACATCTGGTTGAACGAAATGACAAGGTAGAAGGGCGTGATGATATACAGGAAGCGCGCCCCAAAGGAAATGACCGCCTCCGACGGGGAAATAATCGACAGCAGCGGGCGCGCCAGCAGTATCACGCCGACAGCGCACACGCCCATGCACCCCAGCGACAGCAGGATGCCTGTGCGAACGCCTTTGCGCGCGCGCTCCGGCTGCTGCGCGCCCCAGTTCTGCGCCACGAATGTCGTCGAGGCTTGCCCAATTGCCGTCGTGGGCACCATCAGGAACATGTCGATGCGGTTGTACGCCGCCCAGCCCGATGCGCTCAGGTCGCCAAGGTCGTTGATGTACGCCTGCACGAACACGTTCGAGAACGAGGTCAGACCCTGCTGGATGCTCGCGGGCAGGCCAATCAGCAGGATTTCCTTCAGTGTCCGCCCGTCGATGTGCAGCTTGTTCCACCGCAGCCCGAAGGATGCTTTCTCCTTCGTCAGCACATACAGCACGAGTACCGCGCTTGCCGCCTGTGCGATAATCGTCGCATACGCCACACCTGCCACGCCCATGTGGAAGCAGATGACGAACAGCAGGTCCAGCACGGTGTTGACGACCGCGGAGAAAACGAGAAAATACAGCGGTCGCCGCGAGTCGCCCACGGCGCGCAGAATCGCGCTGCCCATGTTGTAAATCAGCAGTCCCGCAATGCCCGCAAAGTAGATGGTCAGGTACTCGGTTGCCTCCGCCAGCATGGAATCCGGCGTGCGCATCAGCTGCAAACTTGGCTTTACAATTGCCACGCCGACTGCCGTCGCCACGATGCACAGCAGGAACGTCATCAGCATCGTCGTATGCACCGCTTTGCTGATGCGCTCATGGTTTTTCGCGCCGTACGCCTGACTGATGACTGCCCCGGCGCCAAGCGACAGACCGTTGCATACGCCGATGAGCATGTTGATGATGTTGCCCGTTGAGCCGACTGCCCCCAGCGCCGTTTCCCCAACGAAATTGCCTACCACGATGCTGTCCACCGCGCTGTACAGCTGCTGGAAGAGCAGCCCGACGGTCAGCGGCAGCGCAAAATCAATATATTGCCGCAGAATATTGCCCTGCGTCATATCGGCATCCCTGCCGCGTGCGCGTGTCATGAAAGTACGTCCCTCCTTGCGTATACACCATCAGCATAGCACGATGCCGCCAGCGCGTCAAGGGAGGGGCGGATTCAGTTGCGGAATTAGAAGGTTTTGCGTCTGCAATCTTTCCGGGAGGGAATGCGCCTTGCAATGCCGCGGACGGCGAGGGCAGTTTTGCCATCAGGTATTGGCATACGACGGCGCTGGATTGTAAAAGCAGTGATTGCCAATGCGGATTTGAAAATACCCCACGCTCGACGGGAAATTGTTCGGACATGTGGAAGAATACGGGTTGAAGAACCACAGCGCTTCCCAGAGATTCGCCAGCCGCCCGCCCGCCATCGCCCATTCCGCAATTTCGTAGTGAACGTTTGTCGGATTCATATTGTAGACGTTTTGCAGGTTCGTCCGGCCGGATAGCCGTGTGCGGACGCAGTTGAACTGACCGTCCTGATAGATGACGGCGGGGATGGTATTGTAGCGCCCGTATTCCCCGACGCTGGTGCGGACGCGGTTCATGACCACGCTCGCGACGGCTTTCATGCCGTTGTCACCTTCGCCGCCGGCTTCGCACTGGATGAGACGCGCAAAAAGTTCCAAGTCTGTCATGCTGGGTTCACCTCCGATGGAGGGGATATGAGGGAAAATCGCAGTTTAGAACAGGTGTGATTGGCAGAACTGCCGCTGCTGCGAATGACAGTTAGACGTGGCAAACTTGCAATTCGCCGCGAAAATTCGCTAAAAACCATCAAAATCTGCATAAAAACATGGAAAGAACAGCGAAATACCTTGACGGAACAGCGCGAATCCTGTACAATCGAGCATGTGGTGAACAACGGCGTTCATGCCACGCAGATGGGAATGCTCCCTGCATGTTGCAGGTGGAGTATGCCCTGTGCGCGGCATGAGCGCCTTTTTGCATCTCTTTTCGGCAGACAGCACAAACGCCGGAAAGACAACTCGAAGGAGGTTTCAGCCATGATTGATACGCGGGATTCATCCCTTTTCGGCACACGCAATCCGATGGAAGGGGAGGTGCGCATTCCCAGCGGGTGCGCCATCGCGGGCATTTTCCACAAGAAGGGCGGCAAAATCGGCGGCGATACAATCATCCGAGCGATGGAACCCATGCACGACCGCTCCAACGGGTTGGGCGGCGGCTTCGCGGGGTATGGCATTTATCCTGATTTTGCGGACTGCTATGCCTTCCATATGTTCTACGACAATGAGTCCGCGCGGGATGACTGCGAGCATTACCTGAAGCGCTTCTTCGATATTCACAGCATGTCCGTCATGCCGACGCGCCCGATGCGCGAAATTACCGATCCGCCGATTATCTGGCGCTATTTCGTCACCCCGAAGGCGTGGCGCTGTCAGGAAGAGGCGATGGATGAGGATGCGTTCACGGCGGCGCATGTGCTGCACGTCAACGTCAACATTCCCGGCGCGTTCATTTTCTCCTCCGGCAAGAACATGGGCGTATTCAAGGGCGTTGGCTACCCGGAGGACATGGGGCGCTTCTTCCGCTTGGAGGAATACGCCGCGACGTGCTGGACGGCGCACGGGCGCTATCCGACGAACACCCCCGGCTGGTGGGGCGGCGCGCACCCGTTCACGCTGCTGGACGTGTCCGTCGTCCACAATGGCGAAATCTCCTCCTACGACGCGAACCGCCGCTGCATGGAGATGTACGGCTACACCTGCACGCTGATGACCGACACCGAGGTCATTGCGTACATGATTGACTACCTCGTGCGCAAGCAGGGCTTGACGTATTCGGAAGCGGCGAGGGTGCTGGCGGCGCCGTTCTGGTCGACGATTGAGCACATGCCGGAGGAAGAGAAAAAACGGATGCTGCTTTTGCGCCAGCGTTTTCCGTCGATGCTCATCAACGGGCCGTTCTCCATCCTCGTCGGTTTCACCGGCGGCATGATGGCGCTCAATGACCGTTTGAAGCTGCGGTCGATGGTCGTCGCGGAGACGGAAGACATGGCGTATGTCGCCAGCGAAGAATGTGCGATTCGCCGTATTGCCCCGGATGTTACGAACGTCTGGGCGCCGCGCGGCGGTCAGCCTGTCATTTTTACCACGGAAGGGGGTCGCGCCTGATGGCTGTGGATTTTTTCTATCCCGCGTATGAGGTGGTGCGCAACCAGGACCGCTGCATCACCTGCCGCGTCTGCGAACGCCAATGCGCCAACAAGGTGCATCAGTACGATGCGGAACTGGGGCTGATGATTTCCGACGAAAGCGCGTGCGTCAACTGCCAGCGCTGCGTGTCGCTCTGCCCGACCCGCGCGCTGAAAATCGTCAAGACCGACAACACGTTCAAGGATAACGTCAACTACACCGCGCAGGCGATGACGGAAATCTACCGTCAGGCGCAGTCAGGCGGCGTGCTCTTGTCCGCGATGGGCAACCCCGCGCCGCTGCCTGTGTACTGGGATAAGCTGCTGATTAACGCCTCGCAGGTCACGAACCCGTCCATTGACCCGCTGCGTGAGCCGATGGAGACGCGCGTCTACCTCGGCAGCCGTCCTGAAGGCATCCGCCGCGACAAGGACGGCAAGCTCATTGACGACACGCCGCCCCAGCTCAAGCTCGAAGTGCCGATTATGTTCTCCGCCATGTCTTACGGCTCGATTAGCTATAACGCGCACGAATCCCTTGCGCGCGCGGCGGAGAAGCTCGGAACGTATTACAACACCGGCGAAGGCGGCTTGCATCAGGACTTCTACAAGTACGGCGAACACACGATTGTGCAGGTCGCATCGGGGCGCTTCGGCGTCAATCACGATTACCTGAACGCGGGCGCGGCGATTGAAATCAAGATGGGGCAGGGCGCGAAGCCGGGCATCGGCGGCCACCTGCCGGGCAGGAAGATTGTGGCGGATATTGCCAAAACGCGCATGATTCCCGAAGGCTCGGACGCCATTTCGCCCGCGCCGCACCATGATATCTACTCCATCGAGGATTTGCGCCAGCTGGTTTTCTCGCTCAAGGAAGCGTCGCGGTACACCAAGCCTGTCATCGTCAAGATTGCGGCGGTGCATAACGTCGCGGCGATTGCGTCCGGCATTGCGCGTTCCGGCGCGGACATCATCGCCATCGACGGCTTCCGCGGCGGCACGGGCGCTGCGCCGACCCGCATCCGCGATAACGTCGGCATCCCGATTGAACTGGCGCTCGCAGCAGTGGATACGAGATTGCGCCAAGAGGGCATCCGCGACCGCGTGAGCCTCGTCGTCGGCGGATCGATTCGTTCCAGCGCGGACGTCGTCAAGGCGATTGCCCTCGGCGCGGACGCGGTGTATATCGCCACCTCGGCGCTGATGGCGCTGGGCTGCCACCTGTGCCGCTCCTGCCAGACGGGGCGCTGCAACTGGGGCATCGCCACGCAGATTCCGGAATTGACCCAGCGCCTGAACCCCGATATGGGCTGCCAGCGGCTGGTCAACCTCATCACAGCGTGGAACCACGAAATTAAGGAAATGATGGGCGGCATGGGCATCAACTCCATCGAAGCCCTGCGCGGCAACCGCTTGATGCTGCGCGGCGTCGGGCTGAACGAGAAGGAGCTTGAAATCCTCGGCGTCAAACATGCGGGAGAGTGAGCGGCATGAAGAGAATCTACGTCAACGAGAAATGGTGTCTGGGCTGCCATCTGTGCGAATATTACTGCGCGTTCGCCAATTCCGGCAAGAGCGACATGGTCAAGGCGCTCAAAAACATCCGCATTCATCCGCGCATTCACATTGAGGAGGGCGCGAACGGCGTCCACTTCGCCGTCAACTGCCGCCACTGCGCTGAACCGCTGTGCGTCAAGGGCTGCATCACCGGAGCGCTGACGCGGCAAAACGGCATGATCGTCATCGACGAGAACAAGTGCGTCGGCTGCTTTACCTGCATTCTGTCCTGCCCTTACGGCGCAATTGAGCCGGACGAGACGGGGCATGTGATGCAGAAGTGCGAGCTGTGTACCAAGAACGGCGCGGGCGAACCGCTGTGCGTCAAGAACTGCCCGAATCAGGCGATTGTCTACGAGGAGAGGTGAGAAGAGCGTGAAGTATGTGATTATCGGCAACGGGCCTGCGGCGGTCACGGCGGCGGAAACCATCCGGCGCGCAGATGACGCGGGCGAAATCACCCTGCTGTCCAAGGAAGACGAATTTACCTACTCCCGCCCGCTGATTTCCTACCTGCTCTGCGGCAAGACGGACGAAACCAGAATGCGCTACAAGCCGGCGGATTTCTACGCGCGCAACCGAGTGGATTTCCGCTCCGGCGTGGCGGCGGTGTCGATTGACAAGGACGAAAAGAACGTTACGGGTTCGGATGGAAACGTGTACCCCTATGACAAACTGCTGCTGGCGACGGGCGCGAAGCCGTTTGTGCCGCCGATTCCGGGGCTGGAAAGCGTACATTATCACACGTTCATGACGCTCAGGGACGCGCATGAACTGGCGGACTGCCTGACGAAGAACACGCGCGTACTGATTGTCGGCGCGGGCCTGATTGGGATGAAGTGCCTGGAAGGCATCCGCGACCGCGTGGCGAGCGTGACCGTCTGCGATTTGGCGAAGCAGGTGCTCCCGTCGATTCTGGACGCGGAAGCTGCGCAAATGGTGCAGAAGCACTGCGAAGCGCGGGACGTGACATTCCTGCTGGGCGACAGCGCCGCGCGGTTCGAGCCGGGCATGGCCATCATGCAGAGTGGCAAGGAAGTCGAGTTCGACGAGCTGGTGATGGCGGTGGGCGTGCGTCCTGCGACGGAGCTGGCGCAGAGTCTCGGTCTGGACGCGGCGCGCGGCATCCACACCAACGCGCAGGGCGAGACGGATATCCCGGATATTTTCGCCGCGGGCGACTGCGCGAAGTCCTTCGATGTGACGACCGACACCGAGCGTGTGCTGGCGCTGCTGCCGAACGCGACGCAGCAGGGCGAAATCTGCGGCTTGGCAATGGCAGGGAAGAGCGGCAAGAGCTTCAATGCCATCCCGATGAACGCAATGGGCATGTTTGGCCTGCACATGATTACCGCGGGCACGATGACGGGCGATGACCACATCATCCGCGAGAACGGCAGCTACAAGCGCCTCTGCACGAAGGACGACCGCCTGATGGGGTACATCCTCGTCGGCAACGTGGCGCGCGCGGGCATTTATACGGCGCTGATCCGCGAGAAAACGCCGCTTTCCAGCATCGACTTTGAACTCATGCTGGATAAGCCGCAATTGATGGCGTTCTCCCGCCGCGATCGGGCGACGCTGATGGGAGGGAGCAGACTGTGAGAATCGTAGCGGGCGACAAGCACTTCCGCGAGCTGAACGAGGAAATCAACACCTGTCCGGACGCGGAAATCGAGCTTGACAACGTGTGCGGACAGCGGTATATTTGTTCTGGACTGTCTGGCAAAAAAATGACGATTCACGGTATTCCGGGCAATGCGCTGTGCTGCTATCTGGATGGCTGCGACGTCGAGGTTCTCGGCAATGCGCAGGATGCCACCGGCGATACCATGAACAGCGGTACGCTGACCATCCACGGCCACTGCGGCGACGCGACGGGCTATGCCATGCGCGGCGGCACGATTCTCATCGAGGGGAACGTCGGCTACCGTGCGGGTATCCACATGAAGGCGTACCAGACGCACATTCCCGTGCTTGTCGTCGGCGGCGAAGCGGGTTCGTTCCTCGGCGAATATCAGGCGGGCGGCTACATCATCGTCCTCGGCTTGAACACGCGCGACCACGCCCCCGTCGGACGTTTCCCCGCTGCCGGAATGCACGGCGGCAAGATATTCCTGCGCACCGACTGCGATATGCCGTTCGACATTCCCGCGCAGGTGCTGTCCCACGAAGCCGACGATGCGGAAAAGGCGGAAATCGCACCGTTCGTGCGGCAGTTCGCCGAAAAATTCGGCAAGGATGCCGACGCGATTCTTGCTGACCGCTTCGTTGTCCTTGTGCCGGACAGCGCAAATCCGTATCGCTCCATGTATGTGACCAACTAATCCAAAGCAGCGGTAAAGACCAGCTACGGGAGTGCGCACCGAAGGTTTCCAAAGGGCGACCGCAGGTTTCACCTGTTTTCATGCCCTTTGGTCGCGCCCGCAGGAGCGAAATCCCTGCGCAACAAGCAAAATCAAGTCCATTAGAATCATCAAGCCAATCTCCCAACCACCATGCGCACTCCGCGCGAAACAAGGAGGTTCCCCCCTATGACTGAACAGGAAGTCCTTGACTTCGTCGAAGAAAACGACGTCAAATTTATCCGTTTGGCATTCGTTGATTTGTTCGGCACGCTCAAAAACATCTCCATCATGCCCACGCAGCTTCACCGCGCACTCAGCGGCAGCGTCTCCTTCGATGCGTCGGCGGTCAAGGGCTTCTGCGATATCAGCCATAGCGAGCTGTTCCTTCGCCCTGACCCGAAGACCATCACCCTCTTGCCGTGGCGTCCGCAGACGGGGCGCGTCGCCCGCATGATGTGCGACTGCCTCCTGCCTGACGGTACGCTCTTTACCGGGTATAGCCGGAGTATCCTCCGCCAGCAGGTCGAAAAGGCGAAATCGCTGGGGCTGACGTTCCAAATCGGCACGGAGTACGAGTTCTACCTTTTCCAATCCGACGACGCAGGGGAGGTTACCCTGCACCCGCAGGACAACGCCGGCTACATGGACGTGTCGCCGCTGGACAAGGGCGAGAACGTCCGCCGGGATATTTGCCTGACGCTGGAAAACATGGGCATCATCCCCGAAAGCAGCCACCACGAGCACGGGCCGGGGCAGAACGAGATTGATTTCCAGTACGCGGGTGCGCTCAAGGCGGCGGATAACGCCATGTCCTTCAAGACGACCGTGCGCACGATTGCCAACCAGTACGGGCTGTGCGCATCGTTCCTGCCCAAGCCGCTGCGCGACGAAAGCGGCAATGGGCTGCATATCAACCTCTCCATCGAGCGCGGCGGCATCAACATCTTCGAGCAGCAGGACGGGCAGCTGTCGCTTGACGCGCAGCACGCCATCGCAGGCATCCTCGGCCGAATCCGCGAAATCAGCCTGTTCCTCAATCCGCTGCCGTCCAGCTATCAGCGCCTCGGCTGCTGGGAAGCCCCGAAGCGCATCAACTGGTCGTTCGGCAACCGCAGCCAGCTTGTCCGCATTCCGGCGGCGCATCCCGGCGCGGGTCGCATGGAGCTTCGTTCGCCCGATCCTGCCTGCAACCCGTATCTGGCGTTCGCGCTGGTGCTGGCGGCGGCCATGGAGGGCATCACCGAGGTGACGCCGCTGCAAGCCCCCCTTGATGATTCCGGCAGTCTGCCGGAATCGTTGGAAGAGGCGATTTCGCTGGCGGAAAAGAGCGCCTTCATCCGCGAGGTGCTGCCGGAAAACGTCATAGAGGCGTATCTGGCGGAGAAAAAAAAGACGGCGGCGCGCTTTGAGGCGGACGCAAACGCGGTCTTCCAGCAGCATTTGCGCACCATCTGAGAAGGCAGGGGAGGAATCACCATGCAGGAACAAATCCTGTTGGCGGGCAGCACGGAGAAGAGTCGGATGCTGCTCCAAACCCTGCTGCCGCCCGGCACAAACCCGCCGCCGCGCATGTGCATGAGCGGTGCGGAAACCCGCCGTGCGCTGGGCGAGGATGACTGGCCGCTGCTTGTCATCAACACGCCGCTTAGCGACGAAAGCGGCATTGATTTGGCGATTGACGCCGCGTCGCACACGGCAACCAGCGTACTGATGCTCGTCAAAGCGGAATTGGCTGACCAAGTGCAGGCACAGCTGGAGAATTACGGGGTGTTCGTTGTCGCCAAGCCTGTTGCGCGCCCATTGTTCGATCAGGCGATTCGCTATGCGGCGGTGCTGCGGAATCGGCTGATGACGGTCTGCGCCGAAAAAGCGAAGCTGGAGAAGAAGCTGGCGGATGTGCGCGTAGTTGACCGCGCGAAATGTCTGCTGATTCAGTATCGCGGACTGACGGAGGAGCAGGCGCACCGCGCGATTGAAAAGCAGGCAATGGACACGCGGCAGACGCGCGTCGCCGTCGCCCAGACGGTCATTGATCATTACGACGAATAATACTATTTCCAGATTCAACTGCGCCATCTGCTTGCGCCTTTTTCCTTCTGGCGTCCGCTCATTCCACTTAGCGTAGCGCTGCTACGCTGCGTTCCATTCACGTTAGCCAGAATGAAAAATTCGCGGCGCATCTTGGCGCATTCTTATCTGGAAATAGTATAATCACTTGCGGCAGACAAAAATACGTCTGCCGCTTTTTTTCGACGGAAAATCGCTTGCATTTTGCCGCAAGTCATGCTAAACTGCAAGGTGGGGAAATTTGCAAAGGCGCTTTTCTGCTTCAATCGCCCGCAGTCCCTCGCACGAACACGAAGCTTTCATTTCCTAGGGCGTGTTTCTAAATTCGCCAGGCAGCATTTTCGGCATCTTTTCGTGCATTTCTGCGTCTGAAAACCTCGATTTACCGCCAGTAAACCTTCGGTTTTCATCCTTGAACTGCAAGAAAATCTGCTCGAAACTGCACCTGTCTCATTTTAGAAACACACCCTAATATAGGAGGAATCTATCTTTATGGCGAAGCCGCTTGTTGCCATCGTTGGCCGCCCCAACGTCGGCAAATCCACTTTTTTCAACCGAATCGCCGGAAAGCGCATCTCCATTGTGGAGGATACCCCCGGCGTGACCCGCGACCGCATCTATGCTGATGTGGAGTGGCAGAACCGCCGCTTCACGCTCATCGACACCGGCGGCATTGACCCGCACAGCGACGATGTGCTGCTTTCCCAGATGCGCCGCCAGGCCGAAATCGCCATGGATACGGCGGATGTTATCTGCTTCTTCGCCGATGGCCGCGATGGTCTGACTGACGACGACCGCGAAGTCGCCAACCTGCTGCGCAAGACGAAGAAGCCCATCTTGCTCGTTGTCAACAAGGTTGACCACATCAGCATGAATGACACCATCTATGAGTTCTACGAGCTGGGGCTGGGCGACCCGATTGCCATCAGCGCCGCGAACATGCTGGGGCTGGGCGACTTGCTGCAGGCTATCTGCGAAAAGCTCCCGCCCGCAGACAAGGACGAGATGGACGAGACAGAACATATCCTCCAGCTGGCGGTTGTCGGTCGCCCGAACGTCGGCAAGTCGTCGCTGGTGAATCGGCTGGTCGGCAGCGAACGCACGATGGTATCCGACATTGCCGGCACGACGCGCGACGCGATTGACACGCTCTTCACCGTCAACGGCACGCAGTACAACATCATCGACACCGCGGGCATCCGCCGCAAGCGCGCCGTAGAGGACGAGACGCTGGAGCGATACAGCGTGCTGCGGTCGATTGCCGCCATCCGCCGCTGCGATGTGGCGCTGCTGCTCATCGACGCGCAGGACGGCGTGACCGAGCAGGACACCAAAATCGCCGGGCTCATCCGCGACGAGGGGAAGGCGGTTATCATCATCGTCAACAAGTGGGACGCGGTTGAAAAGGAAACCGGCACGCTGGAGCAGTTCCGCAAGGAAGTGCTGGATGCGCTGAAATTCATGGACTACGCGCCTGTGCTGTTCCTCTCCGCCAAAACTGGGCAGCGCGTGCATACCGTCATCGATATGGTGGATCAGGTCTGGGCGCAGACGAGCAAGCGCATCCCCACGGGCGTGCTCAACGACGTGCTGAACGACGCGACGGCGGACTTGCAGCCTCCGGCGACGAATGGACGGCGTCTGAAAATCTACTACATCACGCAGCAGAGTGCCTGCCCGCCCACGTTCATCCTTTTCGTGAACGAGGAAGCGCTGATGCATTTTGCTTATCAGCGGTATCTGGAGAACTATTTCCGCAAGACGTTCGATTTCACCGGCACGCCGATTCGTTTCATCCTGCGGGAAAAGACGAAGGAGGAAAAGTAACCGATGGACGTTTTGGCATATCTGGCGATTGTGGTTATTGCGTATCTGCTGGGATCAATTTCGACGGGGATGCTCGTTTCCAAGGCAATGGGCGGCCCCGACCTGCATAAGGTCGGCAGCGGCAACACGGGCGCGACGAACGCCCTGCGCACGATGGGCAAAAAGGGCGGCGCGATTGTCTTTGCGGGCGACGTGGTGAAAGCGCTGCTGGCGTGCCTCGTTGGCCGGCTGTGGATGGGACAGAATGGCGCGCTGCTGGCGGGCTTGTTCGTCATCCTCGGACACAACTGGCCGGTGTTCTTTGGCTTCAAGGGCGGCAAGGGCGTCAGCAGCACATGCGGCGTGATGCTGATGACTTTCTGGTGGCAGGCGCTGATCTGCTACGTCATCACCATTGCGCTGATTGCCATCACGAAGTTCGTTTCCCTCGGCTCGCTGGCGCTGGTGGTGCTGTTCGGCATCCTCGTCACCGCGACGAACTGGGGCAACTGGCTGGTGATTGCGTGGGTCTGGGTGATTGCGGGGCTGTGCATCTACCGTCATCACGCGAACATCGGGCGACTGATTCACGGCACGGAACGCAAGATTGGTCAAAAGGCATAATACTATTTTCAAATTCACCTGCACCATCTGCTCGTGCCTTTTCCCTTCTGGCGTTCGGTCGTTCCACTTAGCGTAGCGCTGCTACGCTGCGTTTCACTCCCGTTAGCCAGAATGAAAAATTCACTTCGCATCTTGGCGCATTCTCATTTGGAAATAGTATAACATAATCAGGCAATGAAAATCCGCAGCATGGACAAGTTCGTTCATGCTGCGGATTCTTTATGTGCGGATAGCTTTTACAGCTGCCCCGAAATCGCGCGCCAGAAGCCCTCGCCGCTGTTCTCGGTGATTTTCAGCGGACAGGGGAGTTTTGCGCGCACCTCATCGACGCTCATGTTGTCCAGAAACAAGTCGCCCTCGGCGCGAATCATGCTGCGGACAATCAAAATTTCGTCCGCCTGCACGTCCTGACACTGCGCCACCAAGTCCTGCCCGGTAATCAGCCCTGCTACCGTCACGCTCTCGCCGAAAAATTTGTTGACAATCGGGCGCACCTCGACGGTCGTGCCGCGCGGGGCGTGTTTGTTCGCCAATTCCCGCAGGAATGGCGCGACGCTCGTTCCGGTCGCAATGCAAATGCGGCGCGGCGGCGTTTCTTCCATCGGCAAATCCTCCGCCGCGTATTCGAGGTCAGTCTCGAACATCCGCAGCATCCCGACGCCATTCTCAATCTGCGGGTAATCCTCGTATTCCTCGTCCGTCGGCAGCGGCAGACCGGACAGGCAGTAGAATTCATCCGCCGGGAAAACAAGGCGCGTGCCGATTTCCCGCAGGAAGCGCTCCTGATACGGCTTCACGCTCTCAATCAGGTCGGCTGCCATTTGCTTGTTGTAGGGCTTGATGTACGGCAGCCCGTCGCGGAACTTCGTCAGCCCAATCGGCACAAGGGCGATGGACTGCACCGCCGGACGCAGCGTTTCGAGATCCTCCAGCGATTTTTTGAGGATTTCGCCGTCATTCCAGCCGGGACAGAGCACCATCTGCGCGTGAAAGCGGATGCCGTTTGCCTTGAGAAGCCGCAGGTTGTCCATGATTTTCGCGGCATTTGGGTTGCGCAGGAGCTTGACGCGCATGTCCGGGTCGGTGCACTGCACGGAGACGAACAGCGGCGACACCTTGCGGCGGATGATGCGGTCCAGCTCGTGGTCGTCGATGTTGGTCATGGTGATGTAGTTGCCCATCATCAGGGACAAGCGCCAGTCGTCGTCCTTGACGTACAGCGTTTTGCGCATTCCCGGCGGCATTTGGTCGATGAAGCAGAAGATGCAGTGATTCCGGCACGGGCGCGGCTTGGAGACAATCGTCTGGTCGAGCGTCAGCCCCAGCGGCTCCCAGTCCTCTTTGCGAACGTGCACCGTGCGCGTCTGCCCGCCTGCGTCCTCCACCATCATGTCGAAGCGTTCCTGCGCGGTGAGCGCCTGATAGTCAATCTGGTCGATAATGGGTTCGCCCGCGATAGAAACAAGCTTATCGCCCGCTACCAAACCGAGGCGCTGGGCAATCGAACCGGGCTGTACATGGGTAATTGCGGTGGACACGAGGACACCTCCGTGGATTTGTCAATTCAATCAATGGAATGCCGTTTCATTATGCGCCAATTGCCCCCAAAAGTCAAGGCGAATGCCGGGATTGCGCGGCTGCCGGGGCAAAAATGCGCCTTTGCAGGGAAATTTCGCCCGGTTATCGCCTGATGCGCCGGGCAGAATGAAGCGCGAGGAGGCGGAAACATGGCGACATATCGCATTCGACCCTGTGCGCGCCTGTCGGGCGAAATCACCGTGCATTCGGCAAAAAACGCGGTGCTGCCCCTGATGTGCGGCGCGCTGCTGACGCGGGAAACCGTGACCATCGAGCAGATTCCGGCGCTGACGGATGTGAAAACTCTCACGGATATTCTGCGCGACTGCGGCGTTTTGATGCACGCGGATCAGACAGAAAAATTGCTGACGCTGACGGCGGATTCCCCGCGTTCGCCGCGCCGGGAGGATTTGCTCAGCCGAATGCGCGCGTCGGTGCTGGTAATGGGGCCGCTGCTGGCGCGGACGGGCTATGCGCGGGTTGCGCTGCCCGGTGGCTGCGCAATTGGTCAGCGTCCGATTGACTTGCACCTGAAGGGCATGGAAGCCCTCGGCGCGCACGTCGAGCAGACGCCGGGGTTCGTCACCTTGCGCGGAAAACTGCGCGGCGGCAATGTCTACCTTGATTTTCCCAGCGTCGGCGCGACGGAAAACATCCTGATGGCGGCGGCACTGGCGCGGGGGACGACGCGCATCGAAAACGCGGCGAAAGAGCCGGAAATCACGGATTTGTGCGATTTCCTGACGCAGATGGGCGCGCATATCTCCGGCGGCGGCACGTCCACCATACTCATCGAGGGGCGCGAGACGCTCCACGGCTGCCGCTACCGCCCGATTCCCGATCGCATTGAGGCGGGGACGCTGCTGTGCGCCGCTGCGATGACCGAAGGGAGCGTCCTCCTGCGCGGCGTGCGCCCGGAACACATGCGCGCGGTGCTGTATAAGCTGGGCGAAAGCGGCGTGACGCTGCGGGAAAGCGCGGCGGGTTTGCGCCTGTCTGGCCGTGCGACCCAGCCGCTGCAGGTGCGCACGCTGGCGTATCCCGGCTTTCCGACGGACATGCAGGCACCGATGATGGCGCTTGCGCTCAGTCTGCGCGGCACGTCCGTGTTCCTTGAAACCATCTTTGAGAACCGCTTCATGCACGCGCGGGAGATGGTACGCATGGGCGCGAGTATCCGCATTGAGGATAGAATCGCGCTTGTCAGCGGAGGGCATCCGCTGGGTGGAACGAGCGTGACCAGCACCGATCTGCGCGGCGGCGCGGCGCTGATGCTGTGTGGATTGCTGGCGGAGGGAGAGACGACGCTGCACGATCCGAATGGGCAGATTGCGAGGGGCTATGAGGATTTGCCGGGGATGCTGCGAACATTAGGAGCATCGGTGGAGGAAGAATAAAAAAGCCGCACGCGGAAGAATTAAGGGAGTGAGACCAACGCAATCGCGCGAAGGGGTCAAGGGGGGACTTCGTCCCTTTTCGTCTGCCCCTTGCAGGGTCAAGGGACAGCGTCCCTTGTGGGGTTTGGGGGAACGCCCCAACTGCTGGTCGGGAGACCAATACCAAGAAAGCTGCCAACAAAGGCGCAGGCAGCAAAGCGTCCCTGCCAGCAACTTCGCGCGTCCGCAGACGCGCCCCCAAGCAAGTCTTGCCAACTACTATGCTCTGTCGCGCCAAATGGGCGCGACCACACTGCCTGCCTGCCGCCAGCGCACACAATCCTCCGAAAAACTTGGGCACCACCGCACAACTCGGCGGCGCGTCTGCCGATGTCTTTTCCGCCATCTGCGGCATGCAAATTTCTCGATTTACCGCCAGTAAACCTTCGAAATTTGCATTTGCATCTGACGAAAAATCCATTCGTCAGCCGACCACCTCATTTGTGCGGTGTTACCCTTGCACAAATCCCCCAAATATGATAGAATACCCCCTGACAAGGGGGACTGAACAGTGGCAAGCGCCTATTCTTTTAGCGACGTAACCATCTTTTACAGCGAAAAAGAGCTGATGAACAACGTTTTCCTGACCATCTCCGAGGGCGACCGCATCGGTGTCGTCGGGCGCAACGGCGCGGGAAAATCCACCTTCCTGCGCCTGCTCAGTGGGAAGGAAGAGCCCGATCACGGCGAAATCAGCGTCAAGCGCGGCATGTCCGTGGCGTATCTGCCGCAAACACCGGTGCTCCGCGAGGACGATACCATCACCCAGGCGGCGCTGGATTATCTGCCCGCGCGGCAGGGGGAAGACCCGTCCTCCGCCGCCTATGAGGCGCAGACCATCCTCACGCAGCTGGGCTTTACTGACCTGAATCAGCCCGTGCGGGAACTTTCCGGCGGGCAGAAGATGCGCGTGGCGCTCGCGGGCGCACTCTGCCGCAAGAGCGACGTGCTGCTTCTCGACGAGCCGACCAACCACATTGACCTTGACATGGCGCAGTGGCTGGAAGACCGGCTGCTCAAGTACCGTGGGACGCTGATTGTCGTCACCCATGACCGTTACCTGCTTGAACGCGCGTTCAGCCGCATCTTTGAGGTCGGCGACGGCAAGGTGGAAATCTACAACACGACGTACTCCGGCTATCTGGAGGAACGCGCTCAGCGCGAGGAAATGGAAGCTGCCACCCTGCGCAAGAATAAATCCCTCTACCGCAAGGAATTGGCATGGATTCGCCGCGGCGCGCCTGCCCGCTCCACAAAGGCGAAGGGGCGCATCCAGCGCTTTGATGCGGTGGCGGAAGCCATCAAAGAAGCGCCGCCGGAAGCCGAACTTACCATGAAATCCGTCGCCAGCCGACTGGGCAAGAAGATTCTCTCGTGGGAGAACTTGTCCATCGGCTACGGCGAAAACACGCTCGTGCGCGACTTCTCCTATACGCTCCTGCGTGATGATCGGCTGGGTATTATTGGCGGCAACGGCGCAGGCAAGACGACGCTCCTGCGCACGCTCTGCGGCGAGCTTCCGCCCCTCTCCGGTGTGATTGAGAAGGGGGATACTGTCCGCATCGGGTATTTCGCGCAGCACTGTCCCGCGCTTGATCCCGACACACGCATCATTGACGCCGTGAAGGACGTTGCCGTCCACGTCTACACGCCCGACGGGGATTTGTCCGCGTCGCAGATGGCGGAAACGTTCCTGTTCCCATCGCAGATGCAGTATCAGAAGGTGTCCAGTCTGTCCGGCGGCGAACAGCGGCGGCTGTACCTCCTGCGTATCCTGATGGCTGCCCCGAACGTGCTGATTCTCGACGAGCCGACGAACGACCTTGACCTCGCGACGCTGAATATCTTGGAGGACTACCTTGATTCCTTCCAAGGCGCGATTATCGCCGTCAGCCACGACCGCTACTTCCTCGACCGCATTACGACGCACTTGTTTGCCGTGGAGGATGCGCATATGGTGCCCTACATCGGCGGCTACCAGAGCTACCTCGACGCGCAGGAAGCGAAAGCTGAAGCTGTGGCGGATATGCAGCAGCCCGCCGCGGCAAAGCCGAAGGACACCCGCGTGCGCGTGCAGACGCAGCTGAAATTCTCCTACAAGGAACAGCGTGATTTCGACACGATTGAGAACCGCGTGGCGGCGCTGGAGGAGAAATTAGCGCAGCTGGAGCAGGAAATCGCCGCGAACGCCAGCGACTACACGAAGGTGACGGAGCTGATGGACACGCAGGCGAAAACCCAGCAGGAACTCGACGAAGCCACGGAGCGCTGGCTGTTTTTGCAGGAAAAGTGGGAGCAGATTCAGGCACAGAAAGGGTAATACTATTTCCAAATTCACCTGCGCCATCTGCTTGCGCCTTTTCCGCTCTGGCGTCCGGTCGTTCCATTTAGCGTAGCACTGCTACGCTGCATTTCACTCCCGTTAGCCAGAACGAAAAATTCGCGGCGCATCTTGGCGCATTCTCATTTGGAAATAGTATAAGACAATCAAAATAAGCACCTTGATGCATTCAGCTGCAATCAAGGTGCTTTCTTTACCTTACAAACTGCTCTTCGCTGCCGCGGTGGATGATGAGGTGCCACTCCTTCGTTGCGTTTGTTTCCCAGCGGAAACCAGCGCCAATTTGCGTCACGCGGTAGAATGTGCCGTCGGCAAGCGTGCATTCAGTCGTGAAATCCGGCTGAAACCAGTGCAGGACGACCCGGTCGGCATCGTCGGCGTCGGTTGTGCGGTCGTTCACGCCGACGGGGAACAGCGCGTTCTCGCGAATCAGCACGGGCAGGGCATTGTAGCCGCGAATCTGGCGGCAGCGCCCTGTCCAGCACAGACCGGACAACTCCGCCCACAGCCCGTCGGGGAGCGAGGCATCAATCGTGCCTTCGTCGGACAGACGCAGCACAAGCAGGTCATCCCCGATGCGAACGCCGCCGTCCAGCGGGAGAATCGCGCGTCCGGGGCGCAGGTATGGCAGGAACGATAATTGCAGGCAGGTGTATTTGCGGATGACGTTGCCCGGCTGCGCGTCGCCGGAAAGGTGACGCAGGAGCAAATCCGCCGGAAGCGGCTGACCGGGCTGCATCAGCGCATACGCCGCGCAGAAGAGAAATGCGGCGCGAGTGTCCGGACAGTCCGCAAACAGCGGCGCGGGGGCGTCCGTGAAGCCGGAGAAGGGAATTTCCTGCGCGGGCAGCAGGGATGAAATCGACTGCCGCAGGGCAGAATCCTGCGACGGGTCAGAGACAATCAAACCGAAGTGCTTCATTTCATATCCTCCAAAATGCGGCGGAGTGCGCGGACTTCCCGACGGCGCAGGCGCTTCCCGCGGTGCAGGATGTACCAGCGCAGACGGAAGCGGTTTCGTCGGGTGAACACGGGGGTGACGCGGCGGCGGTGGAAGCGGTCGGACAGGCGGACAATTGTGCCCTCGCGGATGAACAGCACGCACCCCTTGACCGGGCAGGGGACACCCGCCTCCGCCAAAGCGCGGGCAAGCGTCTGCGCGTGGGTCGTCACCTGCATGGCGGGGTTGTAGAACGTCAGCTCTGTGCCGTTTTTGCGGGTGAGCAGCAAATCATGGTCGGATAAATCGCCCGTGACCGTCCCAGCGTGATTTTTCACCTCGATGACCGTTGCCCCGCGGCGGCACAGCGCCACCAAATCGCATTCGCTGCGATTCCCCGCGTGGACGATGCGGTTCGGATACAGGTGCACGCGCCCCGGCAGCCGGCTGAGCAGCGCGCGGGCGTCCTCTTCTCCGCGGATGCCGGAGGAAACGAGCGTCGCCGCGTACTTCGCGCCGCGCGCCCGCCGCTTGAGGTGCAGGGAAATCAGCACGGGCAGGGAAATCATCAGCAGCATCAGCACCAGCAGAATCCAGCCCTGCGTCTGCGCGTCGAAGCGCACCCCCAGCGTCTCCTTCAGCGGCGGAAACCACCACGGCGCACTGGCAGCGCAAATCCCCCAGCAGACAGGCGGCACAATCACTGCGCGGAATGCCAAGCGCTTCTGTCGGCGGCGGAGGGCTTGCAGTTTTTGCGTCTGCCCTTCGCTGCCGGAATGGAAAGTTGCCATAAACAGCTCCTGTTCGTGTGTATGTTCGTACAGAGGATAGAATACGACGCGAAAGGGGCAAAATCCTGCCGAATGCAATTGACATTTTGGCGGCGGACTGGTATAATTGCGTTGTCATTGGGCGATGAAGGACAGGGCGAACAGGACAGCGGCTGTCAGAGAGGGAGTCATCGGCTGAAAGCTCCCGCCGAAAACCGTTCGCCGGACAATCCGGAGCTTCCCGGCGAGAGCCGGGCGCGTTCCTCGCGTGACAGGGGAGAATGAGGCGCGGGTTTTTCCGCGCGAAAATGGGTGGCACCGCGAATTTTTTCGCCCCATGCAGCATTTGACGGCTGGTATGGGGCTTTTTGTGTCCTGTATCACCCAAACAGAAGGAGGAATACCATCAATGCTGACGCAAGCACCCCGCGGCACAAAGGATATGCTGCCGGCTGATTCCTACCGTTGGCAGTACGTTGAGAGCAAGATGCGCCAAGCGGCGGCGGAAGCGGGTTTCCGCGAAGTCCGCACGCCCGTGTTTGAGCATACTGAGCTGTTTCTGCGCGGCGTGGGCGATACCACGGACATTGTGCAGAAGGAAATGTACACCTTCAAGGACAAGGGCGACCGCTCCATTACGCTCAAACCCGAAGGCACGGCGGGCGCGGCGCGCTGCCTGCTGGAGAATAATCTCTATGCCGACACACTGCCCTGCAAAATGTACTACCTGAACGCCCCAATTTTCCGCTATGAGGCGCCTCAAAGCGGCCGCCTGCGCGAGCATCACCAGTTCGGTCTTGAATGCTTCGGCGCACGGGATGCTTCGGCGGACGCGGAGCTGATTTTGCTGGCGTACCGTCTGCTGAGCGGACTGGGCGTGAAGAACCTGTCCGTCAACATCAACTCCATCGGCTGCCCGAACTGCCGCCCGAAGTACCATGCAACGCTCAAATCGTTCCTGTCCGGGCGCATTGGCGAAATGTGCAGCACCTGCCAGACACGCTTTGACCGCAACCCCCTGCGCGTGCTGGACTGCAAGGAAAAGCACTGTCAGGAACTTGTAGCGGACGCGCCGTCCATGCTGGATTTGCTCTGCGACGACTGCAAGGCGCACTTCGCCCAGCTGCAGTCCTACCTTGACGCGGCGCACATCCCGTACCAGATTGACCCGCGCATCGTCCGCGGTCTGGATTACTACACCAAGACCGTCTTTGAGCTGATTACCAAGACTGAAAATGGCAACCTGACCGTCTGCGGCGGCGGGCGCTATGACAATCTGGTGGAGGAGCTCGGCGGTCCGTCGCTGCACGCGGTGGGCTTCGGCATGGGCATCGAGCGCGTGCTGATGCTGCTGGACAGCGAAGGCGTGGTCATCCCGAAGCCGACGCTCTACGATGTGTTCGTCACCTACATGGGCGCGCATCAGGTGGAGGCGTTCTCGCTGGTGCAGAAACTGCGCGACGCGGGCTTCAAGGCGGATATGGATCATACGGGGCGGAGTTTGAAAGCCCAGTTCAAGTATGCCAATAAGATGGGCGCAACGCTGACGGCGACGCTGGGCGACGAGGAAATCGCCAGCGGCGTGGTGAAGGTCAAGAACATGGCGACGAAGGAAGAGCAGACCATCGCGCTGGATAATATCGCCGACGGCATCCGCAACATGCTGGGCTAACCCACGAAGCGTAGCCTCGCCGTTCCCCCAATCAACACGCGGAAGAAGTAAGAAAAAGTCACCAACTCAATCGCGCGAACGGGAGTCCAGAGGGTCGAAGACCCTTTGGCGGGGTCGAGGGGCAGCGCCCCTCGCGTCTCCCCCAATCAACATGCGGAAAAAGTAAGAAGAAGTCACCAACTCAATCGCGAAAACGGGAGTCCAGAGGGTCGAAGACCCTTTGGCAGGTCAAGGGCAGCGCCCTTGCGTCTCTCCCAATCAACACGCGGAAGAAGTAAGAAGAAGTCACCAACTCAATCGCGAAAATGGGAGTCCAGAGGGTCGAAGACCCTTTGGCAGGGTCGAGGGGCAGCGCCCCTCGCGTCTCCCTTTCGCTACTAAGAAAGGAGCTGCAAATATGCAGAACCGTACTCATACATGCGACGAACTGCGGCTGTCGGACGCGGGTAAGCGCGTGCAGCTGTCCGGCTGGATGGATAGCGTGCGCATCGTCAGCGCGAACCTCGCGTTCGTCATCCTGCGCGATTTCTACGGCACGACACAGGTCGTTATTGATGATGAGGAGCAGATGAAAATCATCCGCAGCCTCAACAAGGAGAGCGTCATCTCCGTGACCGGCATCGTGCGCGAACGCGACAACAAGAATCCGAAGATTCCCACGGGCGACATTGAAGTCGAGCCGGAGAAAATCGACGTGCTGGGTCGCTGCCGTTACAACGAACTGCCGTTCCAGATTAACCGCTCCCGCGAGGCGGACGAGAGCATCCGCCTGAAGTACCGCTATCTCGACCTGCGCAACCCCGATGTGAAGAAGAACATCGTCATGCGCTGCAACGTCGTCACCGCCCTGCGTCAGGCGATGAACGAGCACGGCTTCCTTGAAATCACCACGCCGATTCTGACGGCTTCGTCCCCTGAGGGCGCGCGCGATTACCTCGTTCCGGCGCGTAAGCATCCGGGCATGTTCTACGCCCTGCCGCAGGCACCCCAGCAGTTCAAGCAGCTGCTGATGACCTCCGGCTTCGACCGCTACTTCCAGATTGCCCCCTGCTTCCGCGACGAAGACGCGCGCGGCGACCGCAGCCCGGGCGAGTTCTATCAGCTGGATATGGAAATGGCGTTCGCGACGCAGGAGGACGTGTTCAGCGTCCTTGAAGACGTGCTGCCGCCCATTTTCGCCAAGTACGGCACATACAACACCGCGTCCAGCGCGCCCTTCAAGCGCATTGCCTACAACGACGCGATGGAGCGCTACGGCTCGGACAAGCCCGACCTGCGCATTGATCTGGAAGTGCAGGACGTGACCGAACTCATTGGCGGCTGCGGCTTCCAGCCCTTCGAGGGCAACACCGTCAAGGCGGTTGTCGTCAGCGACATGACCGCGACCCGCAAACAGATTGACAAGCTCTGCGCGGATGTCGAGGTCGTGACGGCGAATAAGGTCTACTGGTTCAAACTCGACGAGAAGGGCGAAATCGCCGGCGGTATTGCGAAGTTCGTCAAGGAACAGAAGGATGAACTGGTCGAAAAGCTGGGTCTGAAGCCGAACACGTTCGTTGGCCTGACCAGCGGCAAGAAGCTGGCGGCGCAGAAAACCGCGGGCGTGCTCCGCCGTCTGGTCGCTGACCTCTGCCCGGCACACATTGACCGCGAAAAGTACGAATTCTGCTGGATTGTCGATTTCCCGATGTACGAAATCGGCGAGGAATCCGGCGAACTCGAATTTTGCCATAACCCCTTCTCCATGCCTAACGGCGGTCTGGAGATTCTGCAAAAGGCGGCGGCGGGCGAGGTTGACCCGCTGAGTATCACGGCGTACCAGTACGATTTGGTCTGCAACGGCGTGGAACTGTCCTCCGGCGCTGTCCGCAACCATGACCCGGAAATCATGATTGAAGCGTTCAAGCTCGTCCGGCTGGGCGAAGAGGACGTGAAGGCGAAGTTCCCGGCGATGTACAACGCCTTCTGCTACGGCGCGCCGCCGCACGCGGGCATTGCTCCCGGTGTTGACCGCATGGTGATGCTGCTGGCGGGCGCGGAGACGATTCGCGAAGTCATCCCGTTCCCGATGAACAAGAACGCGCAGGACGTGATGATGGGCGCACCCGGCAAGGTGGATCAGAAGCAGCTGGATGAACTGCATATCGCCTGCACGAAAGTCGAAGAATAATCCGCACGCGGATGAGGAAACAATCCTCGTCCGCCTTTTTTCTGCCGAACGGGAAGAAACCCGGATTGAACGCTTGTCAATCCGGCAAAACTATGGTATAATGGGATGAAACAAAGTCGGTAGACTGCGTTTTGCCATTTCCTGCGCGAAATCATGTGCTTTTTGTGCGCAGGAGTTTGGATTGAAATTAGGAGGTGCATTTCGTTATGGCGCTGAAGAAGGATAATCTGCCCGTGAATGTCGATGTGGATACCGAGCAGGGGAGCAGCATCACCTACGCCAATGAAGTGGTCGCGATTATTGCGGGCGTCGCTGCCAGCGAGGTGGAGGGCATTGCGGGCATGTGCAATGTCTCCGGCAATCTGCTGGGCAAGAACCGCGCCGTGACCAAGGGCGTGAAGGTGGAAATCGGCACCGAAGAAGCCAGCGTGGATCTGTATGTCATCATGGAGTACGGCACGCCCATCCAGAAGGCGGCGTATGACGCGCAGGAAAGCGTCCGCAAGGCGATTGAGACGATGACGAACCTGCATGTGGTGCGCGTGGATGTGCATGTGCAGGGCGTCAGCTTTGAAAAAGAGAACAATGCGCTGAACGCCGGTGCAAAGAAGGCGCTGGCAGAGGATAAGAAGGAAACGCCGCTGGTGGAAGCCCCTGAGAGCGAGGAAAAAGCGGCAGAAAATTCCGCGGAAGTGCCTGAAGAAGAGGGCAAGGAGAACTGATGCCTTCATACTGCCGGCAGGGTGTTTGCCTTGCCGGTTTTGAAGTTGCTATCCAATGTAAAAGTGAAAACGGCAAGCGAAGGAAACGAAAGGAGCGAACCGGGAATGAAGCGTCGTGTGAGCGATATTGCGGTGATGATTTTGTCCTTTTTGGTGCTGCTGGCGCTCTCTGCTGGAGCAGCGCTGGTCGGCGTGGAAGCCGTGCGGGGTGAACAGTGGCAGCTGATCCGACTGACGGCGTGGCTGCAAGGCAGCGGCGTATGGGGCGGCATAGCGTGTATCGCCGTGGCAGTGCTGGCGTTGGCGCTGGCGCTTATGTGCCTGTGGCGCGTGTTCCCGCACCGCACGGCGAGCCAGCGCGGCTATGTGATGCAGAAAAATGAAAATGGCTCCATCGGGGTGTCAATTCGCGCTATCGAGGGGCTGATTCGCACCTGCATCGACAAGCATGAGGCGATTGCCAAGGCGGACATCACGGTCGAGGAGTGCCGCGACGGCATTGCGATTGGCTTGCACATTATTCAGGCGGCAGGCGTGAATATCCCGCTGTCCGTCGGCGCGCTGCAAAAGCAGATTAAGCAGTATGTGACGGCGTGCACGGGCGTGGATGTGTACAAAATCCGCGTGATGGTGGAGAACGACGCAAGCATTCCGGTTGCGTCCACCTACGAGGTGCAGGACGTGACGCCTCTGCCGTCGGCGGAGGAAACGGCGGAACAGCCGATGGTCACGCTCCCGGCACAGCCCGTCGCGATTCCCGCGACCGAGCCAGAGCAGAAGCCGAAAGTGCCGGACACGTTCATTTCCCCGGAGGATGACGAGGACGACGAACGTCCGCTGCATCAGCGCCTGTTCGGCACGCCGGAGCAGCCCGCGTTTGTGCCCGCGCCGCCGGAAGTGACGGAAGCGCCCGAAGCGGATGAAGTCGAGGCTGCCGAGGATGCCCCGGAGGAAACGGAAGCATCGGCGGAAGAAGCAGCTGCGGCAGAAGAATCCGCCGGGGAAACGGTGGACGCGGCAGACGACGGCGAAAAATCAGCAGAATAACAACAATACGCATTTTTAGTGTGGAATAGGAGAGAAAAACAATATGGCACGGACGACTGCGCGTGCGGCGGTCATGCAGATGATTTTTGAACATATGGCGGGCGGCGAAGGCGGCGAAGAAACGCTGCAAATGGTCTATGAGGCGCTGCGCAAGGAAGGACTTCCCGGCGTGGACAGCATTTCAGAGAACGAGCCGAGCGAATCCGACCGAGCGTACATCACCGAGGTGCTCGACGGCGTCTTGGCGCACCTCGACGAGCTGGATGAAGCGATTCAGGCTGCCAGTCCGCGCTGGGAAATCAGCCGGATGCCGCATGTGGATTTGACCATCCTGCGCATGGCTGCGTGGGAAATCCTCTACGAGGAGGGAATCCCCGGCCCGGTCGCCATCAACGAGGCAGTCAACCTCGCCAACCGCTTCTCCGAGCCGACGAGCGGCCGCTTCGTCAACGGCGTACTGGGTACGATTCTGCGCAGAAAGCAGGCGGAAAACCCGTGAAGCGCGTCGTTGTCGGGCTTGACACAAGCTGCTACACCACGTCCGCTGCTGCCGTAACCGCGGAGGGCAATGTGATTGCGAGCTGCCGCAAGCTGCTGCCTGTTCCACAGGGACAGCGCGGGCTGCGGCAGTCGGAGGCGGTGTTCACGCATGTCCGTCAGCTGCCGGGGCTGATTGAGGAATTGTCGGCGTATTTGACGGATTGCGAAATCGTCGCGGTGTGCGCTTCCCGCCGTCCACGGGATGAGGAAGCGTCGTATATGCCCGTGTTTCAAGCAGGGGACGCACAGGGCCGCAGTCTGGCGGCTCTGCTTCGCGTTCCCTGTTTTGCTACGACGCACCAGCGCGGGCATGTGGAAGCCGCGAAGGTGGATAGCGGCGTGGCGGCGGGCGATTTGCTGGCAGTGCATCTCTCCGGCGGCACGACCGAAGTGCTGTCGCTGGTGGATGACCGCCTGACGCTGCTCGGCGGGACGCTCGACCTCCATGCAGGGCAGGTGGTTGACCGCACGGGCGTGGCGCTGGGGCTGCCGTTCCCGGCGGGACCGCATTTGGAGGAGCTGGCGGTGCGCGGTACGGCGAGGGCGCTGCTGCCGGTCGCTATGGCGGATGGCGGGCTGTACTGCCACTTGTCCGGCGCGGAAACGCAGGTGCAGCGCTGGATTGTGCAGGGGACGATGCCCAAGGAGGACATTGCCCGCGAGGTATACGACCTGCTGGCGCGGACAGTTTCGCGCATGGTGACGGCGGCATCCCAACAAACGGGCATTCATCAGGTGCTGATTGCGGGCGGCGTTGCGTCCTCGCGGCTCTTTCGGGAGCTGGTGACGCAGCGGACTGCCAAGCGTCAGCCGGATTTGCGCGTGCATTTCGGCCGCCCGGAGTATTCCGGGGACAACGCGGTCGGCGTGGCGCTCATTGGCGCAAGAAAATGGCGCGAACAGCAAACGCTGAAGGAGATAGAATATGGCAGCACAGATACTGGACGGTAAGGCGATTTCAGCGGAGCTTCGCGGGGCAATTGCACAGCGGGTGGCGCGCCTGCGCGAAAAGGGCGTCACGCCGGGATTGGCGGTGATTCTCGTCGGCGCAGACCCAGCCAGCCAGATTTATGTGCGCAACAAGAGCGTCGGGTGTGATCAGGTCGGCATCCACTCCGTGACCATCAACCTGCCCGAAACGACAACGCAGGACGAGCTGGAGAAGCTGATAGCTCGTCTGAATGCGGACGACACCATCCACGGCATTCTGGTGCAGCTGCCCCTGCCGAAACACCTCGATGAGGCGGCAGCGCTGGCGGTTATCGCGCCGGAGAAGGATGTGGACGGCTTCCACCTGCTCAACGCGGGGCGGATGATGAGCGGACAGCCGGGCGTGGTTGCGTGCACGCCCAAGGGCGCAATGGAGATGATCCACCGCACGGGGATTGACCTTGACGGCAAAGAAGCGGTCGTCGTCGGGCGGAGCAACATCGTCGGCAAGCCGATGGCGATGCTGCTGCTGCAAGCGAACTGCACCGTCACCATCTGCCACAGCCACACGGTGAACCTCGCCCAGCACACGCGCAATGCGGATATTCTCGTTGCGGCGGTCGGCAAGCCGGGGTTCATCACCAAGAGCATGGTCAAGCCCGGCGCGGTCGTCATCGACGTGGGTATCAACCGCGTGAACGGCAAGGTCGTCGGCGACGTGATGCCTGATGTGGCGGATGTTGCGGGCTACATCACGCCCGTCCCCGGCGGCGTGGGCAAAATGACAATTGTCGAGCTGCTGGAAAACACGGTAGAAGCGGCGGAGAAGCAGACGGCAAAATAAGCCGATACAACAAGTAGGAAGTGAACGCGCCATGTCGGAGTGGGTTCTGGAGGTCAGCGAGGTCAACGAGTACGTCCGGCAGCTGCTGCAAAACGAGCCGGCGCTTCGCAAAGTCCGTTTGCGCGGGGAAATCAGCAACTTCAAGCGCCATTCGTCCGGGCATTGGTACTTTACGCTCAAGGACGAGCGATGCCGAATCGCGGCGGTCATGTTCCGGCAGAACGCGATGCGCATGTCGCTTCGCCCGATGGACGGCATGTCCGTCATCGTCAGCGGGCAGGTCGGGCTGTACAGCGAGGGCGGCAGCTACCAAATTACCTGCGACAGTATGCGTCCGGACGGCATCGGCACGCTGTATCAGCAGTTCGAGGCGCTGAAAAACCGTTTGGCGGCGGAAGGGCTGTTCGACGAGGAGCACAAGCGGCGCTTGCCGTATCGCCCGAAGAAAATCGCGGTCGTCACGTCGGAAACAGGCGCGGTGCTGCACGATATCTGCATGGTGTCGCGGGCGCGCGATCCCGGCGTGCCGCTGGTGCTGGTGCCGGTTCAGGTGCAGGGCGCAGGGGCGGCGGAGAGCATCGCGCAGGGCATTCGACGCGCGGCGAAAATCCCGGAGGTCGAGGTCGTCATCGTCGGGCGCGGCGGCGGCTCGATGGAGGATTTGTGGGCGTTCAACGAGGAAATTGTGGCGCGCGCGATTTATGACTGCCCGATTCCCGTCATCAGCGCGGTTGGGCATGAAACCGACTTCACGATTGCGGATTTTGTGGCGGACAGGCGCGCCGCTACGCCGTCAAACGCGGCGGAAATGGCGGTGCCGGACTTGCGGGAGATTCTCGCGGGGCTGGATGGAATGCGGCAGCACTTGCAGACGGCGCTTTCGCAGCACTTGCAGGAAACGCGTCTGGCGCTGATGACGCTGGAAAAGCGGCTGGCGGCGTGCGACCCGAACCAGCGCTTGACGGCGCTGGAAAAGCGGCTCGGCGGCGCAAAAATGCGGCTGGAGCATCAAATGTCGCAGCGGATTTCGGCGCTGACCCCGCGATTGGGCATGGCGCGGATTCGGCTGGACAGCGCGGCGGAGCAGAATTTGCAGCGGAAAACGGAGCGGCTGCATCGGCAGAAGCTGCATTTGCAGGCGCTGAACCCGGAGGCGGTGCTGGAACGCGGTTATGCGCTGGTGCTGGACGGTGGCAGGGTGCTGCCTGACCGGGCGGCGGCGCGGACGCATCCGCAGATGACGATTCGTTTCCGGGATGGCGAAATGCGGGTCATGCAGCCCAATAAGGAGGGTGCTTATGGCAGCGAAAAAGAAGCTGACGTTTGAAGAAAGGCTTCAACAGGTGGAAGCACTGATTGCGAAGATGGAGAGCGGCGAAATGCCCTTAGAGGAAGCCATGCAGCAGTACGAAGCGGGGCTGAATGCGCTGAACGCCCTCGAAAAGGAGCTGACGGCGGCACAGCAGCGCTTGACGGTACTGCGGCAGCAAAGTGGCGAGGACATCGAGGTGCCGATGGAGGAACAGCAATGAAGACATACGCGGAATACCGCAAGCTGGTCGAAGAGGCGCTTTCGGGGCAGCTGCGGTCGCTGGGCGAAATCCCGGATATTCTGCTGACGGCGATGGAGTATTCGCTGCTGGCGGGCGGCAAGCGGCTTCGCGCGGTGCTGCTGCTGGCATCATGCGAAGCCATCGGCGGTGATACGGGGAAGGCACTGCCGTTTGCCTGTGCACTGGAAATGATTCACACATACAGCCTGATTCACGACGACCTGCCCGCCATGGACAACGATGACCTGCGGCGCGGTCAGCTGACAAATCACCGCAAGTTCGGTGAGGACGTGGCGATTCTGGCGGGCGACGGGCTGCTGTCGGCGGCAATGGAGCTGATGGCGCGTCAGTCGGCGCAGCTGGCGAAAGCAGGGGAATGCTCTGGCGTGCTGGCGATGGAAGCGATTGCGCGTCACGCGGGCGTAACGGGCATGGTCGCTGGGCAGACGATGGACGTAACCGGCGAGGGCACGAAGCCGACGGCGGACAAGGTGCGCTACATCCACCTGCACAAAACGGCGGATCTGCTGACTGCTCCCGTGGAGGCGGGCTTGCTGCTGGCGGGCGCGACGCAGGATCAGGTGCAATATGGCTGCGAGTACGGGCAGCACCTCGGCATGGCGTTCCAGATGGTGGACGACCTGCTGGATGTCATCGGTACGGAGGAAGCGCTGGGCAAAAGCATTGGCAAGGACGTTGCGGAAGAGAAGCTGACGTGGATTGCCATTCGCGGCATCGAGGGCACGCGCGAGGACGCGGCACGGGAAACGGCCTTGGCGGTGGATGCGGCAGCGAAAATCGGCGGAGATATGAAATTTTTGCAAACCCTTGCACAAAGCACCCTGAACAGAGTACAATAAGAGACAGGATTCGTGCGCTTGCGCCGGATTGATTTATCATTCATCAAAAGGGAAGCGGAAATAAATGGAACTACACAACATTCTGGGGCTTTTCAGCAATCAGGTGCTGCTGTGCTGCATCACGGCGTGGTTCGTGGCGCAGGCGCTCAAAATTCCGACGTACTATCTGGTCGAAAAGAAATGGGACTGGCACCGCTTTTTCGGCAGCGGGGGAATGCCGTCGAGCCATACGGCGTTCGTCGTCTCCCTGACGCTGATGATTGGCGCGACGCGGGGCTTCGACAGCGCGATTTTCGCCCTGTCTTTCACGATGGCGGCGATTGTCATGTACGATGCGACGGGTGTCCGCCGCGAGACGGGCAAGCAGGCGGTTATCATCAACGAAATCGTGCAGAAGATGTTCGTCAATGGCGAAAGTATCACGGATGAGGAACTGAAGGAATTGGTCGGGCATACGCATGTCGAGGTCATCGGCGGCGTGATTGTGGGGCTTCTGACGGCAGGGCTGTTCCTGCTGTTTATGTGATTTGAGGAGGATTTACGCAAATGGATCGTTTTCTGGAGGAATCTGTAAGCAAGCACCACCGCGCGGCGGAAGAGGTACTGTACTACGCGTCGTGGGTCGTGATGATTGTGTCTGCGATTCTGGCGTTCATGTACCTGAACGTCATGTTTTACAGCTTCAGCATCTCGATGCTGGTGATGACGCTGGTGTTCACGGGTATTGCGGTGTACATTTTCTTCTTCCATGACCGCCTGCGCACGGAGTACGACTACACGTTCACCAACGGCTCGATGGATTTCGCACAGGTGTTCAACAACCGCAAGCGCAAGGCGCTGGGCAGCCTGAACGTGGCAAAGGTGGATGCGTTCGGCAAGGTTGCCAGCGGCAGTTTCCATCGGCATGTGTCCGCGCCGGGCGTGAAGCAGCTGCGCTGGTTCCTCAATCGCGACGCGGAACTGTACTATTTCGCCTTCTCCAAGGACGGCAAGAAGTCCCTGATTGTGTTTGAGCCGAGCAAAGCCATGGTGGAGAACATCCGCCACTATCTGCCCTTTGGCGCGTATCAGGAGAATTGACCGTGAAAACCATCTATCTGGATAACAGCGCGACGACGAAGCCCTCCGCCGCGGTGATTGCCGCGATGACGGACGCGCTGGAAAACGGCTGGTACAACCCGTCGGCACTGTACCGCCCGGCCATGGATGCGGAGAAAGCCGTCGAGAATGCGCGTGAAATCTGCCTGAAAGCGGCAGGCGCGGCGAACCAGCGCATGGTGTTCACCTCTGGCGGCACGGAGGCGGACAATATCGCCATTCTGGGGCATTTGCGCACGAAGCATAAGCCGGGGCGGGTGCTGATGCTGTCCGTGGAGCATCCGGCGGTGCTGAACTGCGCACAAGAAGCCGAACGCATGGGGCACAAGGTTGTGCCGATTCCAGTCGATCGCCGCGGCGTGGTGGATTTGTCCGCGCTGGAAGGCTTGCTGGGCGAGGATGTCCACCTGATTACGCTCATGCAGGTCAACAACGAGGTCGGCGCGGTGCAGCCCATTGCGGAAGTCGCCGCGCTGCGCGAACGCTTTGCGCCGAATGCCGCCATTCATGTGGACGGCGTGCAGGGCTTTCTGCGTGTGCCGCTCAATTTTAATGCGCTCAAAATCCAGTCCTACGCCTTTTCCGGGCATAAGATTCATGCCAGCAAGGGCATCGGCGGCTTGATTTTCCGCAAAGACCACAAGCTGTCGCCCATCGTCTTCGGCGGCGGGCAGGAGGACAATCTGCGCTCCGGCACGGAAAACGTCCCCGGCATCATTGGGCTGGGCGAGGCGATTCGCACTTATCCGCAGGGCGCGGCAGAGAAGATGATGGCGCTGAAAACCCGCCTGCTGACGGACTTGCAGGAGGCGATTCCCACGGCAAAGCGCAACGGCCCCGCACTGGATGACCCGCTCTGCGCGCCGCACATTTTGAGCGTCAGCCTGTCGCCCGTGCGGAGCCAGACAATGCTGTTCGCGCTGGAAGGCGATGGCATCTATGTCAGTGCGGGTTCGGCGTGCGCGGCGCATAAACAGAAGGTGTCCGGCGTGCTGACGGCAATGGGCTTGTCCCCGGCGGAAGCGGACTGCACGCTGCGGTTCAGCCTCTGCCCGGACAATACCGAGGCGGAAATGGATGATGTCGCGCAGTGCGTCAAGAAGCACTATGACCTGCTGAAAGCCTACGTCAGACGATAATCTACATATTAAGGAGAGAAATTCCTGTGCGCAATTTGCTGCTCGTCCGCTATGGCGAGATTTTCCTGAAGGGGCAGAATCGCCCGCTTTTTATGCGCGCGCTGGTCAAGCGCATCAAGTACGCCGTGAAAGACCTCGGCGCGACGGTGCTGCTGCACGACGGACGCATTCTCGTGTCGGATTTTGACGATTTGGATGAGTGCATCCGCCGCGTGACGAAGGTGTTCGGCGTGCACAGCGTCTGCCCGGCGGTCGAAATGCCCAAAGACGACTTTGACGCCCTCTGCAATCAGGCGGTTGCCATGATGACGGATTTGTCCGGCACGTTCCGCGTGACGGCGCGCCGCTCGGACAAGAACTACTTCATGGATTCGCCCGCTATCAACATCGAAATGGGACACCGCATCCTGACGGCGAACAAGAACCTGTCCGTGGATGTGAAGAAGCCCCAGCACACCATGAACGTGGAAATCCGCGACATGGCGTACCTGTATGTGAAGGTGATTCCGGCGGTCGGCGGTATGCCCGTCGGTACGAACGGCCGCGCGACGCTGCTGCTTTCCGGCGGCATTGACAGCCCAGTCGCAGGGTGGATGATTGCCAAGCGCGGCGTGCATATCAACGCGGTGCATTTCCACTCTTATCCATACACGTCTGACCGCGCGAAGGAAAAGGTGCTGGATTTGGCGCGCATCCTGTCCGAAAGCTGCTGCGGCATCCGCGTCCACATCGTGCCGTTCACCAAAATCCAGATGGAAATCCACGAAAAGTGCCCCGAAGAGTACACGACGCTCATCATGCGCCGCTTCATGATGCGCATTGCCGAAAAGGTGGCGCGTCAGGAGAACAGCGAGGCGCTGATTACCGGCGAATCGGTCGGGCAGGTCGCCAGCCAGACGATGACGGCGCTCGGTACGACCGATATGGTGGTGGATATGCCTGTTTTCCGCCCCCTGATTGGCTTTGACAAGGAAGAAATTATCGCCGTGAGTGAAAAAATCGGCACATTCGAGACGTCCAGCCTGCCCTACGAGGACTGCTGCACGGTCTTTACGCCGCGCCATCCCGCGACGCACCCGAAGATGGAGAAAATTCTTGAGGGCGAGAGCAAGCTCGACATCGACGGGCTGATTGATGAAGCCATGGCGGGCATCGAAATCGTCTGCTGCTGATTACGGCATCATATTCAGAAACACCGTCAGGGGCAGCCCTGAAATGCCCAGCGCGCCTGTCAACAACGATGAAATCGGATTGATGCCGACGTGCGGCAAGGGCAGCAGATTCCACGCCATCAACAGCACAGTGCCAAACGTCCAGCAGTTCAGCAGCCGCGCGCCCCAAGTGCCGGGACGATAGCAGCGGCAGAGCAGCAGCGTCAAAACGAAAGCGGGAAGCAAAATCCACATACAAATCTCCTCCTTTGTAAGAAGAGTGTATGCGGAAGCGGAAAAACAATCTTGCCATTTCGTGCCGAACGTGCTATGATAGACATTGGGGATTTTCTGACGAGCCGGAAGGGGCGGAATGGCATGGCGGAGGATTTTGTGGCGCTGATGCAGGCGATTGCGCCGGAGATGGCGGAAGCAATGGCGCGCCGTGCCATGGTGCTGACGGCGATTGCGGAATCAGCCCCGGTTGGGCGGCGGCAATTGGCGCTCCGGCTGAATCTGGCGGAGCGGGAAGTGCGCGCGGACGTGGAGAAGCTCCGCGATGCTGGCCTGATTACGCTGGACAAAGCCGGGATGAATCCGACGCCGAATGCGTCCCACTGGCTGGAAAGTGCCCGCAGCTTCGCCCGGCAGGCGCAGGGCCTGACTGCGCTGGAAACGGCGCTGATGCAGGTTCTCCCGGTGAAAACCGTTTTCGTTGCGCCGGGGGATGCTGATGTGGATGTGCGTGTACTGTCCGACGTGGGGCGGCTGGCGGCGCAGGGCGTGCGGCAATTGCTGCATTCCGGGTCGACGCTGGCAGTCACGGGCGGTTCGACCATCGCGGCGACGGCACACGCCATGCAGAGCAGCGCTCCCATGAACGTCATGGTCGTTCCTGCACAGGGCGGCTTCGGGCGTGAAATGGAAACGCAGGCGAACACGCTGGCGGCGGAAATCGCCCAGCGGCTCGGCGGACATCATCGGCTGCTGCATCTGCCTGACCACATGGACGAGCAGGCGAAGCAGGAAATGCTGCGGCTGCCTGAAATCCGCGAGACGATGGAGCGCATCCAGCGTGCGGACATTATCCTGCACGGCATCGGCTGCGCGCAGGAGACGATGAGTCGCCTGCCCGTGGAGCAGGTGCGCCTGCTGATGAAGAATGGCGCGGTCGGGGAGTCCTTCGGCGCGTATTACGACCGGGATGGGCAGTGCCTGCTGAAATCATCCGGCGTGTGCGTCGATTTGGCGCGCCTGACGCCAGACTGCCGCATGATTGCGGTCGCGGCGGGCGCAAAGAAGGCGGCAGCCATCATCTCCGTCCTGCGGCATGATCCGCATAAGCTGCTGGTGACGGATGAGGGTGCGGCAAAGCAGATGCTTGCCATCCTCAAAACAAATACGGGTTGTTCGTCAGTCACCGAAGCGTGAATGACGTTTCAAATACAAGCAACCAAAAGAGCAATCTTGAAGGAGTGTGCATCAACAATGGCTAAGAAAACGATTGACGACATCAAGGTTTCTGGCAAGAAGGTGCTGGTTCGCTGTGACTTCAACGTCCCCATGAAGGACGGCAAGATCACCAACGACAAGCGCATCGTGGCCGCGCTTCCTACCATCAAGAAGCTGATCGCTGATGGCGGCAAGGTCATCCTGTGCAGCCATCTGGGCAAGCCGAAGAACGGCCCGGAAGAGAAGTTCTCTCTGGCGCCCGTGGCGGTTCGCCTGAGCGAACTGCTGGGTCAGCCCGTTGTGTTCGCCAATGACGACACGGTGGTCGGCGACAACGCCAAGGCTGCTGTGGCGGCGATGAAGGACGGCGACGTCGTGCTGCTGCAGAACACCCGCTTCCGCAAGGAAGAAACCAAGAACGTCGAGGAATTCTCCAAGGAACTGGCTTCCCTGGCGGACTGCTATGTGGATGACGCGTTCGGCTCCTGCCACCGCGCGCACTGCTCCACCGAGGGCGTGACGAAGTTCCTGTCCCCGTGCGTGGCAGGCTATCTGATTGGCAAGGAACTCGCCGTGATGGGCAAGGCGCTGGAAAATGCGGATCGTCCGTTCGTCGCGGTGCTGGGCGGCGCGAAGATTGAGGACAAGCTGAATGTCATCAACAACCTGCTGGAAAAGGTTGATACGCTGATTATCGGCGGCGGCATGGCGTTCACCTTCCTGAAGGCGAAGGGCTATGAAATCGGCAAGTCCCTGCTGGACGAAACCAAGATTGATTACTGCAAGGACATGATGGCGAAGGCTGCGGAAAAGGGCGTTCAGCTCCTGCTGCCGGTTGACACCGTGTGCATCAAGGACTTCCCGAACCCGATTGACGCGCCGGTTGACACCGTGACCGTCGATGCGGACGCGATTCCGGCGGACATGGAAGGCTGCGATATTGGCCCGAAGAGCCGTGAGCTGTTCGCGGCGGCTGTGAAGTCCGCCAAGACGGTTGTGTGGAATGGCCCGATGGGCGTGTTCGAGAACCCGACGCTGGCGGCTGGTACGCTGGCGGTTGCGCAGGCAATGGCGGATTCCGATGCGGTGACCATCATCGGCGGCGGCGACTCTGCGGCGGCTGTGGAGCAGATGGGTCTGGGCGACAAGATGACCCACATCTCCACTGGCGGCGGCGCTTCGCTGGAATACCTCGAAGGCAAGACGCTGCCCGGCGTTGCGTGCCTCGACGAGAAGTAATTTTCATGGGCAAGACCGTCCCTGCCAACCGCAGGGGCGGCTTTGTCCTGCCAAAAATCCTAAACTTTCACGCGGACACAGTATGGAGAAGCCACCAACTGAATCGCGAAAAGGGGTCAAGGGGCAATTGCCCCTTGCAGGGTCAAGGGACAGAGTCCCTTGTGGGGTCTGGGGCAACGCCCCAGTCGTACTTTTAATTATGAGGTGATTGGAATGCGTAAGGCGATTATTGCGGGTAACTGGAAGATGAATAAGACCCCCGCGGAAGCGGCGGCGCTGGTCAATGACTTGAAGCCCCTCGTGAAGGACGCGAGCTGCGACGTGGTCGTGTGCGTCCCGGCGGTGGACATCGCGGCGGTCAAGGCGGCGGCGGAAGGCTCGAATATCCATGTGGGCGCGGAGAACGTGCACTGGGCGGCGTCCGGCGCGTACACCGGCGAACTGTCCGCGGAGATGCTTGTGGCTGCTGGCGTGGAATACGTCATCATCGGCCACAGCGAGCGCCGTCAGTATTTTGGCGAAACCGACCAGACGGTCAACAAGCGCGTGCTGGCGGCTGTCGCGGCGGGGCTGAAAGTCATCCTGTGCGTCGGCGAAATGAAGGACGTGCGTGAAGCGGGCGCGACCGACGGCTTGGTGGATTATCAGACCATCATGGCGCTGAACGGTCTGACCGCCGAGCAGGTGGCGGATGTCGTCATCGCTTACGAACCCGTTTGGGCGATTGGCACCGGTCTGACCGCGACCGACGAGCAGGCGAACGAGACCATCGGCGTCATCCGCAAGGCGGTTGCCCGCAAGTATGGTCAGGAATGCGCTGACAAGGTGCGCATCCAGTACGGTGGATCGATGAATCCCAAGAACGTCAAGGGCTTGATGGCGCAGCCCGAAATCGACGGCGGTCTGATTGGCGGCGCGTCCCTGAAGGCGCCCGACTTCTCCCTCGTCGTGAATTACGACAAGTAAGGCAAGTCGTATTGACCATCCGCACGGTCAGTTCTACGCTGACCGTGTTTTTTTTGTGTACTTTGAATAAAAGTGCCACGTTAAAACATGACTTTTTGCCGCCTTTGTGCTATGATAATTAGGGAATACACGAATGCTATTTCCTGCATTCACCTGCGCCATCTGCTTGCATCTTGGCGCATTCTCATTTGGAAATAGTACAAGGAGTTATTATTATAATGAAGAAAACGTTTTTTCCAGCGCATCTTATCGGCACGGTCAGCGCGCCGGCGTCCAAATCCGAAGCGCATCGGCGCATGATTTGCGCAGGGCTGACCCAAGGTGAAACGATGCTGACCGGCTTTATGGATTCTGCGGACATGGCGGCGACGATGCGCTGTCTCGGTGCGCTTGGAAGCACCTTCAACCGCGACGGCGACACCCTGACCATCAGCGGAATGCAGGGGAAAATTGCGAAAATGCCCGTGATGGACTGCGGCGAAAGCGGATCGACCCTGCGCTTTTTTGTGCCGATTGCGCTGACGGTGGCGGGCGGCACGGTGTTCCGGATGCATGGGCGGCTCGGTTCACGCCCGATGGACGTGTACCGCGATCTGTTTGTGCCGCGCGGGGTGCGCTGGTATATGGGCGTGGGCGCGGACGGCGCGGCGGAACTGACCGTGCGCGGCAAAATGGAGCCGGGCGACTATGTGCTGCCGGGCAACGTGTCCAGCCAGTTTGTATCGGGGCTGCTGTTTGCGCTGCCGCTGCTGCCGGGCAATTCGACGCTGACGGTGCAGCAGCCGGTGGAAAGTGAGAGCTACATCCGCATGACCATCGAGGCTATTGCCGCCAGCGGCATCGAGGTGCAGGAAAGCAACGCGTTCAGCTGGCGGATTCCCGGTCATCAGCAGTACAAAAGCCACTCGTGCCACTTGAACGGCGATTATTCGCAGGCGGCGGTGCTGTGCTGCGCGGGTGCGCTGGGGCATGATATCACCGTCACGCACCTGTCGCCCGTGACGACGCAGGGCGACCGCGCGATTCTCCGCCACCTGATGGCGTTGGGCGCAACGGTGGAGGAGAGCGACAACCACATCTGCGTGAAGGCGGGCAAACTGCACGGTGCGACGCTGGACATGCACGACTGCCCGGACATTGCGCCGATTCTGGCACTGACGGCGCAGCTTGCGGAAGGGGAGTCGCGCCTGACGCACTGCGGGCGGCTGCGCCTGAAGGAGTGCGACCGGCTGGCGGCGACGGTGGAAATCCTGAACCTGCTGGGCGGCGACGCAAAGGCGGACGGGGACGACATTGTGCTGCACGGCGTGAAGCAGCTGCGCGGCGGCGTCACCCTGCCGAACTACGGCGACCACCGCATGGTCATGCTTGCATCCATTGCGGCGACGAAGTGCGAACAGCCCATTGAGATGGACGGCATTGAAGCGATTGACAAATCGTGGCCGGAGTACCTGAAAGTTTATCAGATGCTGGGAGGAAAGTGCGAATGAGCAGCGCTTTCGGGCAGTATTTGAAGCTGTCGATTTTTGGCCAGAGTCACGGCGAAGCGCTCGGCGTGACGCTCGATGGCTTTCCGGCAGGTATGACGATTGACATGGAGCAGCTTCTTGCGGAAATGGCGCGCCGTGCGCCGGGGCAGAGCCTGATGACGACCGCACGCAAGGAGCCGGATGCGCCGGAGTTCTTGTCAGGTGTGCTGAACGGGCGGACGACGGGTCAGCCGATTTGCGCTATCATCCGCAACACGAATCAGCGCTCGAAGGACTATGGCGATGGCGTGGATTTGGTGCGTCCGGGTCATGCGGATTACACCGGGCATGTGCGCTACTTCGGCTTTGAGGATTGGCGCGGCGGCGGCAGCTTCTCCGGTCGGTTGACGGCGGGGATTGTGCTGGCAGGCGCACTGTGCAGCCAGTATCTGGTGCATCAGGGCGTAAAAATCGCCTGCCACATCCAACAATTGGGCGATGTGCGGGATGCGTCGTTCCTGGCGGCAGATGCGGCGGCGGACTATGCGTTCCTCAAGGGGATGCACCTGCCCGTGCTGACGGCGGGGTTGAATCAACAGATGGAAGAAACGGTGCTGGCGGCACGGGATAAGCAGGATTCCGTTGGCGGCGTGCTGGAGTGCATGGTGACGGGGCTTCCGGCAGGGCTGGGCGCGCCGTTCTTTGATAGTGTCGAGAGTGTGCTGAGCCACTTGCTGTTCGCGATTCCGGCAGTCAAGGGCGTTGAATTTGGTGAGGGCTTCGGCTTTGCATCCATGCGGGGGAGTCAGGCGAACGACCCGTTCCGCATGGAAAACGGCGAAGTTACGACGGAAAGCAACCATTCCGGCGGCATCAACGGCGGCATCACGAATGGAATGCCGGTGATTTTCCGCTGCGCCGTGCGCCCGACCCCCTCCATCAGCCAGAAACAGCGGACAGTGTCCCTGCGCACGGGCGAAAACGCGGACTTGGAGATTCATGGGCGGCATGACCCATGCATTTTGCCGCGCGCCGTGCCGGTGGTGGAGGCAATGACAGCGATTGGCATGATGGAACTGTGGAAGGAGCGAGCAGCGTGTCTGGACGGATCGAAGTGATTGCGTTTCCAGGAACGAGCGGAAGTTTCTCCGGCGCGGCGGCACAGGAAGCGTTCCCGAATGGGCAGTGCGCCGGCTTCCCGACCTTCCCGGAGGCAGCGAAGGCGGTCATCGAGGGGCTGGCGGATTATGCGCTGCTGCCGGTGGAGAATTCCTTTGCGGGCGCAGTGCTGCCTACGTATTCGCTGCTGGAAAAGCTGCCGCTGCATATTGTCGGGGAGACGATGAAGGCGGTGCGCCACAACCTGTTAGGCGTGCCGGGAGCGACGCTGGCGGGAATTCGGCGGATTGCGAGCCATCCACAGGCGATTGCACAGTGCGACGTGTTCCTGCAGGGACTGAAGGGCGTGCAGATTACGCCCTCGGAAAACACGGCGATTTCCGCGCGGGATGTGGCGGCACAGGGCGACCTGTCATATGCGGCGATTGCGAGCGAGGAGGCGGCGCGCAGTTTCGGGCTGATTGTGCTGGCGAAAAACATACAGACCAGCAGTGCAAACACGACGCGCTTCCTGATTCTTTCGCGCACTGAAACGCCGCTGGCAACGCCGAGCAAGGCGACTGTCGTCTTTACGGTCAAGAACGAGGTCGGCGCGCTGGTGCGGGTGCTGGCGTCGTTCGCGGAAAGCGGGCTGAACATGTCGCGCATCGAGAGCCGCCCCATGCCGGAAACGCCGTTCCAGTATTTCTTTTCCGCGGATTTTGAGGGCAGCATGGATGCGGAGCACCTGTCGCGCGCCATGGAAGCAGCCCGCCCGTACACCTGCGAACTGCGGCTCTTAGGCGTCTATCCGAAGGCAATTCCACCGAAAAGGGAAAATGAAGCGAATAATTCGTGAAAAATTGCAAAAATGGGGTTGACAAAGCCGAAAAAAAGTGTTATTATAATATAGCTGTCAGGAACGGAAACGCTTCCAAACAAAGCGCTTTCGGCACAGCGTGTGGGCCCGTAGCTCAGCTGGATAGAGTGTTTGACTACGAATCAAAAGGTCGTGGGTTCGAATCCCGCCGGGCTCACTTATTACAGTGAACCGCTCGCTGCTTCCTGACACGCACATGGGCCCGTAGCTCAGCTGGATAGAGTGTTTGACTACGAATCAAAAGGTCGTGGGTTCGAATCCCGCCGGGCTCACTTATTACAGTGAACCGCTCGCTGCTTCCTGACACGCACATGGGCCCGTAGCTCAGCTGGATAGAGTGTTTGACTACGAATCAAAAGGTCGTGGGTTCGAATCCCGCCGGGCTCATCACAGAGGCACAGCATAAGGCTGTGCCTTTTTGCGTGCTGTAATGGCGTACTTCCGCTGTATTCTTTTGCCGCGTGCGTTGACGCTGGCCGCTGAAAATGCTACAATAGAACCAAACCATAGGGGAGGAAATAACATGAACATCGGGATTCTGGGTGCGGGTAATATCGCCGGGTCGATGGCGCGCACCATTTGCGGGATGGCGGCGCAGGGACGCCCCGTCACGCTGTGCGCGGTCGCATCGAGGTCGCAGGAGAAGGCGGATGCGTTCGCCAAGGCGTATGGCATCCCGCGCGCGTACGGCAGCTATGCGGCGATGCTAAACGACCCCTTGGTGGAGTTGGTTTATATCGCCACGCCACACAGTCATCACGCGGAGCAGATTCGCCAGTGCGTTGCGGCGGGAAAGCCGGTGCTGTGCGAAAAATCGTTTACGGCAAACGCGAAGCAGGCGGAAGACGTTCTGCGGGAAGCGGAAGCGGCGGGTGTGTACGTCGCGGAAGCCATCTGGACGCGCTATATGCCCGCGCGGGGGATGATTGCGGACATCATCACGTCCGGCGAAATCGGCGAGCCGCGGTTCCTGTCCGCCAATCTGGCGTATGATGTGGAGCACAAGGAGCGTATTAGCCAGCCGGAATTGGCGGGCGGCGCACTGCTGGACGTGGGCGTGTATCCGCTGAATTTCGCGTCGATGGTGTTCGGCAACGACATTGTGCGCGTTGAAAGCAGCGCACAGAAGCTCGGTACGGGCGTTGACCGTACGGAGAACATCACTTATTTCTACCGCGATGGCAAAATGGCGCAGTTGATGGCATCCGTTGCCTTCAATTCTGACCGGCGCGGCATCGTCTATGGCACGAAGGGCTTCCTGACGGTCGATAACGTCAACAATCCGCACGAAATCGCGCTGTATGACAAGAATCAGCGGGAAACACCGCGGGAGGTTCGCCCTGTGCCGGCGCAGATTACGGGCTACGAGTATGAGGTGGAGGCGTGTCTGCGCGATATTGCCGCCGGACAGCTCGAACCTGCCGAAATGCCGCACGCGGAGACGCTGGAAATCATGCGGCAGATGGATGCGCTGCGGGCAGCGTGGCAAATCCGCTATCCGTTTGAGGAATCAATAATTGCAAGGGAAGAATAATGTGGAAGAATTGATGATTCGCCGGGCGGTGGATGCCGATATTCCGGCGCTGGACAGGCTGCTGTTTCAGGTGCATCAGGTGCATCACGAGGTACGTCCGGATTTGTTCAAGGCGGGCGCGAAGAAGTACACCGACGCGCAATTGAGGGCGATTCTGGCGGATGACAAAACGCCTGTGTTTGTGGCGGAGCGCGGCGGCGCGGTTGTGGGCTACGCGTTCTGCATCCACAAGCAGTTCGTGAACGACAACAACATGACTGACATCAAAACGCTCTACATCGACGACCTGTGCGTGGATGAACGGGCGCGCGGCGGGCATATCGGCACGCGCCTGTACGAATATGTGCTGGACGTTGCGCGTCAGCAGGGGTATTACAACGTGACGCTGAACGTGTGGGCGGACAACGTAAACGCGCGCAAGTTCTACGAGAAAATCGGACTGCGCGTACAGAAAATCGGGATGGAAAAGATTCTATAAGAAAAGGGAGCATCCGCGAAAGATGCTCCTTTTTGCTATTCTGATTTTTCTTCCTGCCTTCGTGGCTGATCGCGCATTTCGCTCGGCGTCATGCCGTAATACTTCTTGAACGCGCGGCGGAAGCTGGTCGGGTTGGTGTAGCCGAGGTCGGCATAGAGGACGGTCAGGTTGCAGTCGCCGCTGGTCAGCCGCCGCGCCGCTTCGTTCATACGCAGGCGCTCCAGATAGACGCTGAAATTCTGCCCGGTTTTCTCCTTGAACATATGGCTCAAGTAGGTGTCGCTGATGTTGAAGCGATCGCCGACTTTGCTCAGGCACAGGCTGGGGTCGGTGTAATTCTCCTGCAAATAGCGCTCAACATCGGGAATCGGCGTGGATGGCGACGACACCTTGACGAAGAACTCGCACAGGCACAGTGCGTCATCCTCCAATTGCGCGAACGTCGGCGCCGGGCTGTACAGGCGCTCGTCCAGCTTCTTCAATTTCGCCGCCATCTCCTCCGACTGCGGCGGAAGCACCTGAAAGCGCGCCTTGAACAGCGTGTTCTTCAGGTCAGAAAGCAGCATGTTCAGCAGCGGCAGGGGCAGGCTGCGCTCCTCGACGTTCTCGCGGTGGATGAGCGCGAACATGTCCGTCGTCTGATCCTTGTTGCCGGTGGTGATAAAGTGCAGCAGCTTCGCCGAAATCTCGATGGGGTAGTACCAGCTCTGCGTGTCTTTGCGGATGAAATCGTAGGGGAGGAAGATATGGTGCTTGGCGGTGTAACGGGAGGCGGCGCGCGCCTGCTCGTAGCTTTCCCACAGCCGAGACGGCTGCGTGCAGCGGCTGCCCACGCCCGCGTAGAACCACAACCCGGCATCCGCCAATTCGTCGTGCAGCTGAACCACATGCAGCTGGAGTGTCGCGAAGGAATCCGTGTCGTCGTTGGCGTATGTTGCCAGCACGACAAATTCACCCGCCAGCGTCGCGTAGTAATACAGCGGATACGCGCCGGACAAGTGCCGTCCCAGCGCTTCCGTGATGGTGTCGTACTCCACCTTCGGATCTGCAACCTCAGAATTCTGCCGATTCGCGACGCAGAACAGCACATAATGGTGGATATTCCCCGTCAATCCGAGCGATTCCATCATGTATTGGAACTCATCCTGCGACGCGACATGTCCCGACAACAGCTTGCGCAGGTACGATGCATTGATGACCGGGCGCTGTGCGTCGATTTCGCGCTGCAGCTGCGCGTTCGCATCCTCTGCCTCGCCAAGCTGTGTCGTCAGCTGGCGAATCGGCTTCATGGCGCGGCGAATCAGCTGGATGATGACCAGCGCGCCGACCACGAGCGCGGCGAGAAAAATCAGCAGATAGATGCGCAGAAACTGCCCTGTCGCCTGATTTGCCAGACTGTTCGGCAGCAGCAGCAGATACTGCCGCCCGGAAGGGCTTACGCGGCGAAGAATCCGGTAATCGCCTTGGAACGCCGTTTGATTCGCATCGAAGGTGAGGGGAGACAGCGCAACCGCATTGCCGACGCTGAAAAGCGGCGTACCATCGGCAGAAAGCACATACACGGCGGCATCCGCGATATTTTCAGGCAGCAGATATTCCCGGAGCGCACTGCCGTCCAGCTCAAACGCCACGACGACGGGCATCGACGGCAGCTGTGCGCCGCTGATATCCATCAAGACCGCCAACTCGCCGCTGCGCCCGGAAAACTGCCCGTAATCAACAAACGTCGGTTTAACGGTCGCACTTTCCATTGCCGCAAGCCAATTTTCGTACTCGCTGGCGCGGAAAGAGCGTGTGCGGCGGTAGTACAACTCCGCTGGAACAGACTCGCTTGACGTCAGGATATGGTTGGATTCCTTCAAATACAATGTCGAGCGGATGACGGGCAGGCTGATCAGCCCGTACTGCCGGATGGTCAGGTTCTGCATCATGCGGTAGGCGGCGAGAACGTAGTTTGCATCCGTCTCGTCGTGCATGTTCGACAGGCGCAGGAGCGTTGCGTCCGTGCGCAATTGCAGGGAGTAGTCGCTCATCAATTGCAGCTGGCTTTCCATGCCGCTGGACACGCGCGTGAGGTGGCTGCGCTGCTGCTGCCAGTAGCTGTCGCGGACGCGGCTGTCATAGGTGAAGCCGATGATGACAAGCAGCGCCAAGCAGACAAACAGGAACATCGTATAGGAAAGGGCAATCCCAGAGGCGCGTCCAAGGCGCGCGCGAAGGGTCTGCCACGGTTTCTTTCGGGTCAAGAAATTCACCCTCGTCTCTCAAAAATTCGGGAGGCAACCAGCTTTTCAGCAGAAAGCGCAAAGATACTTTCCATTGTTATTATACCAGAAAACTCGGATTTTTCAAGGGGTTGCAGGGGCAGGGTACAATTTTTGACCCCTTGAATCACCAGAAATGTACCCCGACGGAAAGAATTGTGCCTTGCGCGGAAAGCGCTTTCATGCTATGATGCAATCAACGCAAAGGCGACGGCGGACAACGCCGGGGCAAGCCGATGCAAAAAGAAAGGAAGGGTTCCAAGATGAAGAAGCTCCTTGCAATGGCGACCTCTCTGGCGCTGCTGGCTACGAGCGCGATCGTTCCGATGACGGCGGCTGCCGCAGAGGAAAAGAAAGTAACCAAGCCTGAAAAGATTACCATCATGGTTGACACCACGCTGGTCAATCAGGCGAACGGCCGCGACGCTTTTGAAGCACGCTGGGAAAAATTGACGGGCATCGATCTCGTCATCAACCAGCCTGACCACTCCGCTTACTACGACGTCATGCAGCAGACGATGGCTGACCCCGACCAGTGGCCGGACGTGCTCATCATGTCTTCTACCTATTATTCCGACTTCGCGGCGAACGGCGCGCTGTGGGATATGACCGAAGCGTGGGAGAATTCTAACACGAAGAACTCCGGCCGCTTCACCGGCGACAGCGTTATCGAAGGCTTGAAGATTAACGGTCGCCTCTACGGCTTCTCTCCTGCCCGCGGCAACGGTTGCGTCACCTACGTCAAGAAGGCGTGGATGGACAAGGCTGGCATCACCAAGGCGCCTACCAATTGGGAAGAGTACGCTGCCATGCTCGACGCCTTCTCTAAGCTGGGCGTGGATGGCAAGACCACTTACGGCACGTCCGCTGCCGGCTTCATCGGCAACGAAGCGCCCTACACCAACTACCTGCCGGAATTCTATCAGGATGCGTACCCGTCTTTCATCCTCAAGGATGGCGTGTATGTTGATGGTTTCACCCAGCCGGAAATGGAAGCTGCGCTGGCACGCCTGAAGGAAGGCTACGACAAGGGCTGGATTGACCCCACCACCCTGACCAACTCCACCAAGGACTGCCGCAATAAGTTCTACGACGAGCAGTTCGGCGTGTTCACCTACTGGGCGGGCACTTGGGCAACCAACCTCAAGACCAACCTTGAAGCGAATGGCCATGACTCTGAACTGATTGCGCTGCCCCCGATTGCGGAAGTCGGCGCGTACTTCGACCGTATCCCGCCGGTCTGGTGCATCACCTCTACCTGCGAGAATCCGGAAGGCGTGTTCGCCTATTTCATCGACACCATGCTCGACGGCGGCGATATGCAGATGCTGTGGACGTATGGCGCGGAAGGCACCCACTGGTCTCGTGCGGCGGAAACCGTGCTGGACAAGACCTATGAAGAGGGCACGTTCCACTTCCTCGAAAACCTCGAAAAGGCTGGCACCCTGTACACCAAGAACCACATCGACCCGATGCTGAGCCTTGCTTCCTTCGCGGAAGGCTACCCGGATCCCAAGTCCGTCAAGGAAGAAGCTCGTGCGGCATCCGAACTGTTCAACGCCAACTCCAAGCTGGCCGCCATCGTGCCGACCACCGAAGAAATGGGCGAATACGGCGCGGAACTGACCCAGAAGAAGAACGAACTGATTGCCAACGTCATCATGGGCAAGCTGACCTATGAGCAGGCGATGGAGCAGTTTGAATCCGAAGGTTACGCTGCGCAGTCTCAGGAAATCGTTGATAGCCTGAACGCGCTGCTGAACAAGTAATCACAACCCATTCCGCCGGGGACGGTTGGCATCCGCTGACCGTCCCCGAGACGGGATAGAGTGTGTTTCTAAAATGAGACCGGTGCAGTTTCGAGCAGATTTTCTTGCAATTCAAGGATGAAAACCGAAGGTTTACTGGCGGTAAATCGAGGTTTGAAGACGCAGAAGTGCAAGAAAAGATGCCGAAAATGCTGCCGGGCGAATTTAGAAACACACTCTAAGCCAATCAGCACATTTTTTTCATGGAGGGGGACTACCTGATGCAAGCGCCAGCGCAGATAAAGCATCGCAAGGCACCGCTGAAAACGCGGCTGTGGAACTACAAATGGTTCTATGTGATGTTCCTACCGGTTTTTGTGGCACTCATCGTTTTCCATTACCTGCCGATGTTTGGCATTTCGCTTGCCTTCTTCCGGTATCAACCCAGCAAAATCGCGAACCCGCTTGAGTTCACCGGGCTGGCAAACTTCCAGAAGCTGTTCAGCCGTCCACAGTTCTGGTCGTCCTTCACCAACACGTTGGAAATCTCCATTATCAAGCTGCTTCTGAACACCTTCATGGCGGTCATCATTTCGCTGCTGCTCAACGAAATGGTCTCCACGAAGATGAAGAAGCTCTCGCAGACCATCATCTACCTGCCGCACTTCATGTCGTGGGTCGTTACCGCCGGCGTCTTCGGGATGCTGTTTGCGCCCACGTCCGCAGGTCTTGTCAATCAGGTGCTCATCCAAATGGGGCTGATTGACAAGGAAATCTACTTCTTGGGTGACAATGACTGGTGGCGTTTCAGCTACTACATCATCAATATTTGGCATGACACCGGCTGGGGAACGATTATTTTCATGGCGACCCTGACCGGCATTGATCCCGGCATCTACGAAGCCGCCTCGATTGACGGCGCCGGTCGCTGGAAGAAGATGCGCTACATTACCCTTCCCGCGCTGGCAAACACCATTGTGACGGTGCTGGTCTTGAATCTGGCGAAAATCATGAACCTCTTCGAGAGCGTGTTCGTGCTGCAGAATGCCGCCGTCTACAAGACCTCGCAGGTGCTTCAAACTTACGTCTATTACCAGACCTTCAACAGCGGCGGCAACGTCAACTTCGGTTATACCACCGCAATCGGTCTGTTCCGTTCTCTTGTGGGCATGGCGCTGGTGCTGATTTGCAACCAGGTCAGCAAGAAAATCCGTGGCCGCGGCATTGTGTAAGGAAAGGAGGAACGCCATCATGCAAGCAACCGCAAAGGAAGTAAAACTTCCCTCTATCAAGAAAGGAAAGAAAACCTTTTCTGTTTTCCCGTTTGTCAATGGTCTCTTCTTCCTTCTTTTCTGCCTGTTTATCCTTGTTCCGCTGTGGAAGGTGCTGGTTGACTCGCTTGACCTGACCACCGGCTACGGCATGAAGCTCTGGCCGGAAAACTTCGGCCTTGCGGGCTATCAGTCCGTATTCTCGAACCCGACGCTGCTGCGCCCGCTGATGATTTCCGTCGTCACGACCGTCGCGGGTACGTTCCTTGGTCTGTTCCTCTCCACCGTCGGCGCGTACGTGCTGATTCAGTGGGACATGCCCGGCCGCAACTTCTTCGCCGGCATCATGCTCTTCACGATGATTTTCCAAGGCGGTATGATTCCGACCTACCTCGTCATGAAGAACCTGCACCTGACGAACACGCTGTGGGTCGTTATCCTGATGCCCGCCATCAACGTCTATAATCTGGTGCTGATGCGCAACTTCTTCGAGGGCATCCCGGCGTCCCTGTTCGAGTCCGCGACGCTGGACGGCTGCTCGCCGATTCAGATTTTCTACAAAATCGTCCTGCCGCTGTCCAAGGCGGCGCTGGCGTCCATCGGTCTGATGTTCGCCGTGTCCTACTGGAACGATTACACCAACTACAAGCTCTACATCACCACCGACCAGAGCCTGTACAACTTCCAGATGAAGCTGCGTTCCATCATCATGGGTTCTGACCTGCCTGCTGCCAACGGCGGCGCGGCGGAGAACACCGTCACCAACGCGGCGGTTATCGTGGCGATTCTGCCGTTCATGATTCTCTACCCCTTCCTCCAGAAATACTTCGTCAAGGGCATCAACATTGGCGCCGTGAAGGAGTAATACTATTTCCCAATTCACCTGCGCCATCTGCTTGCGCCTTTTCCGTTCTGGCGTCCGGTCGTTCCATTTAGCGTAGCGCTGCTACGCTGCATTTCACTCCCGTTAGCCAGAGCGAAAAATTCGCAGAGCATCTTGGCGCATTTTCATTTGGAAATAGTATAACACACGACTTCTTAGCCGCACGGGGCAGTTTTGTCCTGCTGCGGCCATTTTTGCTGAAAAGGGTGAATGATATGACCACAATATTCTGGGCGGGCGACTCGACCGTCAAGCAGAATTCCATCGCGACGTACCCGCAGACGGGCATCGGGCAGGTGTTCGACCGCTACGTCAAGCGCTATCAGGTGCAGATTGAGAATTACGCCGAGAACGGGCGCTCGACGAAGCAGTTCATCGACGAAGGGCGCTTGGCGACCATCTACGACCGCATTCACGCGGGGGATTTCCTCTTCGTGCAGTTCGGCCATAACGACGAGAAGGCATCTGACCCTGCGCGCTACACTGATCCGGAGACGGATTTTCCGGCAAACTTGGAGCGGTTCGTCAACGTTGCGCGGAATAAGGGCGCAACGCCTGTGTTCATCACCCCGTTGACGCGCTACGACCGCAACGCCCCCGGCGCGCAGTTCCACCACGACCGCTGGGCGGAAAGTATGCGCCGCACGGCGGAGAAGCTGCATGTGGCGTTGATTGACCTGACCGCCATGTCCGAAAAGCTGGTGGATGAACAGGGCGAAGCGGCGCAGACGGCGTACTACATGAACCTGCCTGCCGGGATTTACCCGCATTTCCCGCTGGGGCAGCACGACAACACGCATTTGCAGCCTGCGGGCGCATTGGCGTTCGGAGGGCTGATTGCCAAGGGCCTGCACGATTTGGGCGGGGCGTATGCCGCGCTGCTGTGCGACGAGTACGATCAATGGGAGAAGGAAGCGGCGCAGTTCGGGCAGATTGCAACGTCCGCTGCGGAGGATGTAGAAGCATGAGCGAGATTCTCTGGTGTGCTGACAACGGTGACGGAACGTACCGCAATCCGGTGCTGTACTGCGATTATTCCGATCCGGACGCGATTTGCGTCAATGGCACATACTACCTGACCGCCTCGACGTTCAACTATGTGCCGGGGCTGCCGATTCTCACCAGCCGCGATTTGGTGAACTGGAAGTTACGCAACTATGCCGTCAAGAACATCCCCGAAGCCCGCTATGCCGCGCCGCAGCACGCGCAAGGCATCTGGGCACCCGCCATCCGCTTCCAGAACGGGCGGTTTTATATCTACTACGGGATGCCGGACGAGGGCATCTACATGGTCAGCACGGAAAATCCGCTGGGGGATTGGGACACCCCCGTGCTGGTGAAGCCGGGCAAGGGACTGATTGATCCCTGTCCCTTCTGGGATGACGACGGGCGCGCCTACATCATCCACGGGTACGCCAAGAGCCGAATCGGGTTCAAGAGTTGGCTGGGGATTTTCCCGATTTCGCCCGACGGCAGAACGGCGCTCGGCGACGACCACTTGCTCTACGACGGCACGAAGAAGCATCCGACGATTGAAGGGCCGAAGGTGCACAAGCGCGGCGGCTGGTACTACATCTTTGCGCCCGCGGGCGGCGTCGCGACGGGGTGGCAGGTGTGCCTGCGCAGCCGGAGCATTTCCGGCCCATATGAGACCCAAGTCGTACTCAAACAGGGCAGCAGCGAGACGAACGGCCCGCATCAGGGCGCGTGGGTCGAGACGCCGGAGGGGGAGCATTGGTTCTTGCACTTCCAGAGCCGTGGGCTGTACGGGCGCGTGACGCACTTGCAGCCGATGATGTGGCAGGCGGACGGCTGGCCGTACATCGGCATCCCAGATGAAACGCCTGTGCCGCCAGACGCAATCGCGGTGGGCGAGGAGTGCGCGCAAGCAGCGCCGATTGCGAACGCGGCGGACTGCGGCATTGCGGTTGAAACGTACCGGAAGCCGAAAGCGCCGGAATGTGAGCCGTCGGGCGAAATCGGGGATGATGATTTCAGCGGCGCACTGGGGCTGCAATGGCAGTTCATGGGCAACTGGCAGCCGGATTTCTACGAGGTCGGCGGCGGCAAGCTACGGCTGTATGCGCGGAAACTGCCCGATGGCGGCGATCGACTCTGGCAGTGCCCGCAGACGCTGACGCAGAAAATTGCGTGCCCGGCGTTCTTCGCAACGACGACGCTCGATGCGGCGCATTTGCAGGCGGGCGAACAGGCGGGCGTTGGCTTCGTCGGCGGACAGTACGCTTACGCGGCGGTTCGGCGGACGGAAAACGGCGTATCGCTGGTGTTCGTGACGAGCGATGGCAAGGAGCACACGGAGTCAGCGACGGAAACCGTGCCGATTCAGGACGCGCCCGTGACTTTTCGTGTGACGCTGCTGCCGACATCGAGCAGCACAGCAGTCGTGTCGTTCGAGTACGCGCAGGACGGCGAATTTCACCCGATTGGTCAGCCATTTGAACCCGCGCGCCACACATGGGTCGGGGCGCGGCTGGCGCTGTTCTGTATGCCGATGAATGGTGGCGACGACCGCGACGGCTGGGCGGAGTTCGGTGCAGTGCGCGTGGAAGCCATCGAAACGCTGTAATACTATTTCCAAATTCACCTGCGCCATCGCTTGCGCCTTTTTGATTCTGGCGTCCACTCATTCCACTTAGCGTAGCGCTGCTACGCTGCGTTTCATTCGTGTTAACCAGAATACAAAAATTCGCGGCGCATCTTGGCGCATTCTCATTTGAAAATAGTACAAAAACCGACTTTCGGTCGGTAAAAACCGGATTCTGGTCGGAAATCGGCAGAAAGCCAAGAAAAAAAGCGCCCGCAGACGCTTTTAATCGTGAATCTTGATGGTCGATTTCCGCCAAATTCCGGTGAAATACAGCACCAACAGAATCGCCGACGCAATCCCGTTCGACACCACGACTGAGTACCACACGCTCCGCACGCCCAGATGCAGCACCTGCTCACAGAATGCGAGCGTCGCGAAACGCAGCACCCATAGGCGTGTCATATCCACTGCAACGGGCAGAAATGTGTGTCCGCTCCCTTGAAACAGACCGCGGGTCGCATCGTGGATGCTGTTTGTCCAGCACCAGAACGCCATGATGGACAGGTAGTCTGCTGCCATCGGGATGACCTCCGCCTCGTCCGTGAAGATACTGACGATGGCAGAAGCGACCGACGGTCGGGAAAGGACAAATCCACCGAGAAGCAGAAACAGAAACGCCATTCCCGTGCTCAATTTGTACCCGCGTTCGGCACGGTCAACCTGCTGCGCCCCCATGTTCTGCGCGACAATGGTGCTGACGGCGCTGCCGATGCCGGTGGAGGGAAGCGAAATCAGCCCGTTGACCTTGTTGCCGATGCCGTACGCCGCCATGGCCATCTTGCCGTACACATTGACGTTGCGAGACATGAGGATGAAGCCGAACTGCATGAAGCTTGACCCCAAGGCGGTCGGGAGCCCGATACGCACGATGTCGCGCAGGCAGGCTGCATCCGGGCGAAGGAAGCGGCGATCGAAACAAATCGCTTCGTCGCGGCGGGTGCAGAGCAGGAAGAATGCGATGCACGCGGGCACCATCTTCGCGAACACGGTCGCCAGCGCGGCGCCGGCGGCGTTCCAGTGCAGGACGACCATCAGCAGCGGGTCAAGCACCATGTTGACGGCAATGCCCAGCAGGTTCAGCAGCATCGGGCGGACGGTGTCGCCCTGCGCCTGCCGAATGGACTGGTAAATGTTGACCATGAACAAAAACGGCATGTCAAGGACGACGAGACGCATGTACGTTACCGCGTGGTCGAAATAATCCGGCGCGGCGCCCATCCAGCCGACGATGCCCGGCGTTGCGACCGCCATCACCGACGCGCACAGGAGCGAGAAAAGCATCGCGACAGTGAAAATCTGGTTGGCGATTTTCCGCGCCATTTCCGGTTTGCCCGCGCCGATGTACTGGCTGATCATCACCGCGCCCGCGACGGTGACGCCGCTGCCGAAGTTGATGACCGTATTCTGCACCGGGCTGACGAGGTTGATGGCGGCGAGGTAATCGACACTGAGCTGCCCCAGCCAGTAGGTGTCGGTCAGGTTGTACATCGTTTGCAGAAAACTGTTGACGACGACGGGAATCGCAATGGCGAACACTGCCTTGACCAGCGAGCCGTGCAGAATCAAATCGCGGTTGCCTTTGCTGAGTTTCATGGCGAGGAACCTCCTTCATCGGGAGAATAATCCCATTATAGCGCATTTCCTGCCAAAATGAAAGCGCTATCACAAAAAAATTTCCAAGTGTCTTTTGGAATCGGTTGACACCTATCGAAATTCCCTATATAATGAAGCGGAAATACCCGCAGAAAGGTGCATGACCATGGATATTCAGCAGTATTTTCAACGCTTTCTGGCAAATTACACACCCTACAAGAAGTATTGGAACTATGAGGATGGCTGCGTGCTGAAGGGGTGCATCGACCTCTACCATGCGACGGGGGACGTGCTGTATCGCGATTTCGTGCTGGATTACGTCTCGGCGTATGTCGCGGCGGACGGCAGCATTCCGAATTATGAGATGCGGCAGTACAACATTGATTCCATCAACAGCGGCAAGGCGCTGTTCTTCGCCTTGGAGGAGACGGGCGAGGAGCGCTATCGCAAGGCGATTGAGTTCCACATGCAGCGGCTTCGGGAGCATCCGCGCTGCCAGTGCGGCAATTTCTGGCATAAGCAGCTGTATCCGAACCAGATTTGGCTGGATGGGCTGTACATGGCGCAGCCGTTCTACATGGCGTACGAGGCGAAGTTCGACGGCATGGCGCATGTGGCGGATATTACCCGGCAGTTTCAGAACGTGCGCAAGTACCTCTACAACCCGGAGAAGGGGCTGAACTACCATGCCTACGACGAAGCGCGCGTGCAGTTCTGGGCGGACAAGGAAACCGGCTGCTCAAAGAACTTCTGGCTGCGCTCGACGGGCTGGTACTTGATGGCGCTGGTGGACTGCATTGCGCTGTGCTCGGAGCAGCTCTATGAGCATTATCGCGCGCTGGTGGACATCTTCCGCGAGAGCATCCGGGGCGTGCTGGCATACCGCGCGGAGGATGGGCTGTTCTATCAGGTGATTGATCATCCGGAGGCAGAGGGGAACTACACCGAAACTTCCGGTTCCGCGATGATTGCGTACAGTCTGCTCAAGGGCGTGCGCATCGGTGTGCTGGACGCGGAGAAGTATCTGCCGATTGCGCTGGATGTGTTCGAGAAGCTGGCGGCAAACAAGTTACGCACGGAGGAGGACGGCGTCGTCCGCCTGACTGATATCTGCTGGGTGGCGGGGCTTGGCCCGGACAAGAATCCGCAGCGTGACGGTTCAGTGGCGTATTATCTGTCCGAGCCGAAAAAGTCCGACGACAGCAAGGGCGTCGGGCCGTTCATCATGGCGTACAGCGAATACCTGCGGGCGAAGCAGGCGTAAGGAGCGGAAAAATGGAAATCAGCAAGCTGTTTGTGCAGGCGCGCAGTGCCACGGTGCAGATTGCGGATGGCGGTCTGTACCACACGAAGGCAGTCTATCAGCTGTTTTTGAACGGACAGGCGGCGGGTGCGGCGGACACGGCTGTGACGTCGCTGTATGATTTGCAGCCGGAGACAGAATATGTGCTGTCCGTCCGTTTGGGGGCGGAGGAAGTCGGGCAATGCGCGTTCCGCACGGCGCGGGAGAGCTACACGCTGAACGTACGGCAGTTCGGCGCGGTCGGCGATGGCGTGCATGACGATACAGCTGCGATTCAGGCGGCGATTCTGCATTGCCCGGCGGATGGACGCGTGCTGATTCCGGCGGGGCGTTATCATGTGCTGCCGCTGATGCTGAAAAGCCATGTGCGCATCGAGCTTCGGCGCGGCGCGACGCTGCTGCTGGAAACCGACCGCAGCAAATTCCCGATTCTGCCGGGGATGATTCTGTCCACCGACGAAACGGACGATTTGAATCTCGGTTCATGGGAGGGCAACCCGCTGGACATGTACGCTGCGTTTATCAGCGGGATGGACGTCGAGGACGTTGTGCTGTACGGCGAAGGTGTGCTGGACGGGCAGGGCGACAAGAGCGACTGGTGGCAGAACTGCAAGGTGCGGCGCGGGGCGTGGCGGCCGCGGATGCTCTTACTCAATCACTGCAAGAACGTGACCGTGCAGGGCGTGACGTTCCAGAATTCGCCGTCGTGGAACTTGCAGCCGTATTTTTCTAAGGATTTGCGCTTCCTGAACATCCGCGTCAGCGCCCCGGCGAACAGCCCGAATACCGACGGCTTCGACCCGGAAAGCTGCGATGGCATCCTGCTCGCGGGCGCGCATTTCTCCTTGGGGGATGACTGCATTGCACTCAAATCTGGCAAGCTGTACATGGGGCAGCGCTACAAAACGCCCTGCCAGCACATCGAAATCAGCCACTGCCTGATGGAAAACGGGCATGGCGGCATGACCTGCGGCAGCGAAATGGCGGGCGGCATCGCGCATGTGCGCCTGCATGACTGCCTGATGCGCAACACCGACCGCGGCCTGCGCGTCAAGACCCGGCGCGGGCGCGGGCAGCAGGGCGTGATTGACGACATTGTGTTTGAAAATGTGCGCATGGAGCACGTCGGCACGCCGTATGTGGTCAACTGCATGTACTTCTGCGATCCGGACGGCAAGAGCGAGTACGTCCAGAGCCGCGAGAAGCAGCCGGTGGACGAGCGTACGCCGCGCATCGGGACGGTTGCGTTCCGTCATGTAACGGCGACGGACGTGACCTGCGCGGGCTACTTCCTTGGTCTGCCGGAGCGGCCGATTGAAGCGGTTGTGATGGAGGACGTGCACATCTCCTGCAACAAGAATGCCAAACCCATGCAGCCTGCAATGGCGCAGGGCGTGCCGTATCTTGCGCGCAAGGGGCTGACGGCCATCAACGTGGCGAAAATCGTGCTGAAAGATGTGACCATTACCGGGCAGGATGGCGCGAAGCTGGAATGCGACGGCGTTGGCGAGGTAGAAGAATAAACATCAGCGGACGGAAGCAACGGCTTCTCGTCCGTTTTTGCGTTCGATTTTTCACAATTTTTATCGCGGGGGATTCACAGCAGAGTATCTGTATGATATAATAGGAAAGGATTCTATGAAAATGGGGGATTGTTTTCGTGAATACGCCGATTCGCAAGACGAAAATCGTCTGCACGATGGGCCCGAACCTGTTTGAGAAGCACCTGATTGCGCCGCTGATGAAAGCGGGCATGAATGTCGCACGCTTCAATTTTTCGCACGGCACTTATGAAACGCATCAGCATTATTACGATGAAGTCTGCCGCATCCGCGATGAACTGGGGCTGCCGGTCGCCACGATGCTGGATACCAAGGGCCCGGAAATTCGCGTGCGTTCGTTCAAAAATGGGCGTGTCACGCTGCAAAACGGCCAGCTGTTCACCCTCACGACTGACGAGGTGGAGGGCGACGAAGAGCGCGTGTCCATCACCTACAAGGAATTGCCGCAGGACATTGCCGTCGGCAGCAGCATCCTGATTGACGACGGTCTGATTGGGATGCAGGTGGAGCGCATCGATGGGGCGGACATCGTCTGCCGTGTGCTCAACGGCGGCGTGGTGAGCAACAACAAGGGCGTCAACATTCCGAATGCGCACCTGTCGATGCCTTTCATCAGCGAAAAAGACCATCAGGATATTCTCTTTGCCATCAAGAATGGTTATGATTTCATTGCGGCTTCGTTCACGCGCTGCGCGGACGATATTATGCAGATTCGTCACATCCTGCAGGAGAATAACTGCCATACCATCAACATTATTGCCAAAATTGAGAACATGGAGGGCGTGGAGAACATTGATGAGATTCTCCGCGTGGTGGACGGCGTGATGGTGGCGCGCGGCGATTTGGGCGTGGAAGTGCCGCTGGAGGACGTCCCGAGCCTGCAGAAGAAGCTGATTCAGCGCGGCATTGCGGCGGGCAAGCCTGTTATCACCGCGACGCAGATGCTGGATTCGATGATTAAGAACCCGCGCCCGACCCGTGCCGAAGCGACCGACGTTGCCAACGCGATTTACGACGGCACGAGCGCCATCATGCTCTCCGGCGAATCGGCGGTCGGCGCGTACCCTGTGGAAGCAGTGGAGACGATGGTGCGCATCGCCCTGCGCGCGGAAGCCGATATGGACTACATCCGCCGCTTCTCCCGCGACACGTCCGCCTCGACCGATGTCACGAACGCTATCAGTCACGCGACGGTCACTTCCGCGCACGACCTCAACGCCAGCGCAATTATCACCGTCACCAAGTCCGGCTCGACGGCGAGAATCCTCAGCCGCTACCGTCCCGCGTGTGTCATTGTCGGCTGCACGACGGAAAAGCACGTCTGGCGCCAGCTTGCGCTTTCGTGGGGCACGGTGCCGCTGATGATTGCCGAGGAAAGCAACACCGACGACCTGTTTGAACACGCGGTGGATGCTGCCGTGCAAAACGGGCTGGTGCATGATGGCGAACTGGTTGTGCTGACGGCGGGCGTTCCGCTGGGCATTTCCGGCACGACAAACCTGATGAAGGTGCATGTTGTCGGGCATTTGCTGTCGCGCGGGCAAGGGCTGCATGGCGGCAAGGTGGTTGCACCGCTGTGTGTCATCCGCAATCTGGAAAAGGACGCGAAAGACTTCAACACCGGCGACGTGATTGTCTGCCATCAGACGACGCGAGAGATGTTCTCCATGCTGCGCAAATCCTCCGCGATTGTGCTGGAGGACGACAACCCGGAGGGACACGGCGCGATTGCGGGCATGTCGCTGGACATTCCGGTCATCATCGGCGCGAAGAACGCCACGAATATCCTCAAGTCCGGCGCGGTTGTGACTGTGGACGGCGAAAAGGGCACGGTGAGCGCCAATTGACGCATGTTCTGACGATTGACGGGCGGCAGTTCTCGGATGGGAAAGCCGTCCACCGGATGCTGAAAAAGCTGCTCTGTCTGCCGGACTACTACGGCGGCAATGCGGACGCGCTCTATGATGTGCTGGACGAACGCAGCGAACGCATCGACCTGCGCCTACTGTCACTGGGCGGGGAGGATACGGCGAAAACGCTGCGAAAAGTGGCGCGCGTGGTGCAAGACCTCGGCGGTATGGTGATTTGGGCGGACGAAAAGCAAGAAAGGAACTGAAATTCAATGCGCTGTTCCTGCAAGGAATGCGGCACCTACATGATTCAGGCAGAAAGCGACCATCTGGGCTGCGTCTGCCCGGACTGCGGCTATCGCTGCAACGACTGTCTCGGCACGAACACCGTCGTTGGACGGGAAAGCCTGAAAGCGCTGGCGTTTGACCCGCGCTTTGACCCGGATACGATTTTCCGGGAAGCCTTCTTGAATCAGGAAGAGGACGAAGAAGAATAATACCATTTCTTGCATTCTCATTTGGAAATAGTATACCAGAAGGGAGAAATGCATCATGAACGAAATCATCAAGGCAATAGAAGAGCGCCGGAGCATCCGCAAATTTCAGCCGACGATGCCCACCAAGGACGACTTGACACAGATTGTGGAAGCCGGGCTGTACGCGGCCAGCGGTATGGGCAGGCAGTCCGCCATCATCGTGGCGGTGACGAACAAGGAACTGCGTGACCAGTTGGCGAAAACGAATGCGGAAATCATGGGCAAGCCGGATTTCGACCCCTTCTACGGCGCACCGGCGATTTTTGTTGTGCTGGCGGACAAATCCTGCCGCACCGCTATCTACGATGGCAGCCTCGTCATGGGCAACCTGATGCTGGCGGCGCATTCGCTGGGACTGGGCAGCATTTGGATTCATCGGGCGAAGGAAGAGTTCGAGCGGCCCGAATATCAGGCGCTGCTGAAAAAGCTGGGTATCGAGGGCGAATGGGAAGGCATCGGGCACTGCGCAGTCGGCTACATCGACGGCGAAGCCCCGAAAGCGGCGAAGCGCAAGGACAACCGCGTGTTCTGGGTAGAGTAATACAATTTCCTGCATTCACCTGTGTTTTTGATTTGGAAATAGTATAAAAAAACATCCCGGCGAGTGAAAATGCTCGTCGGGATGTTTGCGTATTACAGCGTCACGCCCGTTTTGAAGATAGCGAGGTCGTGGAAGCCATTGCGCTCCGAGCAGACCAGCCGCCCGGATGCCGTCGCCAGCACGTCCTCCATCAGCGCCTGCGAAAGCTCCGGCAGTGTCTTGCCGTCTGTCAGCAGCTGACCGGCATTGAAGTCAATCCAGCCGTGCTTCTTCGTGGCGAGAGGCGTGTTCGTGGCGATTTTCAGCGTCGGCACAGGACACGCGAACGGCGTGCCGCGCCCCGTGGAGAACAGCACAATCTGCGCGCCCGCCGAAGCCAGCGCCGTCGCCGCCACAAGGTCGTTGCCGGGGGCGGACAGCAGGTTCAGGCCGGGCGTGTGGACGCGCTCGCCATACGCCAGCACGTCGCGCACGGGGGAGAAGCCGCTCTTCTGCGTGCAGCCCAGCGCCTTGTCTTCCAGCGTGGAAATGCCGCCCGCCTTGTTGCCGGGGGACGGATTCTCGTAAATCGTCTGGTGATGTTCCTCGAAATAGCGCTTGAAGTCGTTAATCAGCCGCACCGTCTTGTCGAACAGTTCGCGCGTGTTGCAGCGATCCATCAGGATGGTTTCCGCGCCGAACATTTCCGGCACTTCGGTCAGAATCGTCGTGCCGCCCATGCCGCACAGCAGGTCGGAGAAGCCGCCGATGACCGGGTTCGCCGTGATGCCGGAGAAGCCGTCCGAACCGCCGCACTTGAGGCCAATCACAAGTTTGCTGGCAGGGCAGGGGACACGCTGCTCATCCCGCATATTGTCCGCAAGCTCGCGCAGCAGCTTCATCGCCTCGGTAAATTCATCTTCCACCTGCTGGCAGACGAGGAAGCGCACGCGCGACTTGTCGTAGTTGCCCATATGTTCCTCGATGATGGCGGCGCTGGAATTTTCGCAGCCCAGCCCCAGCACCAGCACGCCGCCGACGTTGGGGTGCGTCGCCAAATCCGCCAGAATCGTGCGCGTATTCTCCTGATCATCGCCCATCTGCGAGCAGCCGTAGGGGTGCGGGAAGGCACAGACACACTCCACGCCGCCGCCGACAAGCTCCTGCGCCGCGCGCTCCAGCTGGCGGGCAATGTCGTTGACGCAGCCGACGGTGGGCAGAATCCACAGCTCATTGCGCACGCCGACGCGCCCGTCTTTGCGCGGATAGCCCATGAACGTCGCCACAGGAATTTGCGGTACGGTCGGGTACGTCGGGTGATATTCATACGTCAGCTCGCCGGACAACCCGGTGTGCAGATTGTGGACATGCACATGCGCGCCGACGGGAATATCCTCCTTCGCGTAGCCAATCGCGAAGCCGTACTTGATGACCTTTTCGCCCGACTTGATGGGGAAAAGCGCCACCTTGTGCCCGGCGGGAACGTCCGTGACCGTGGTGAGCGTGATGCCGTCTACCGTTACAGTCTGTCCGAAAGGCAGGGCGGTCAGCGCGACCGCCACATTGTCCTGCGGGGTGATGCGAAGCAGTTCAGCCATTTTTCACACTCCGAACTTCTCGTTCATGACCGTGCGCATTCCCTTGTCAAGGATTTCACGCAGGGACGCGCCGACGGACTCCACCAGACCTGGCACTTTGCACAGGTCGGGACCGAAGAATGTTTCATTGGAGAGGAATTCCTTCGCCTGTTCTTCGGGGGATTCGCTGGAAGTATCGGCGAAGAAGTTCAGCACGGCGGCGTCATCCTGCAGGTAGTAGGGCTGACCGTCGCGCTGGCATTCCAGACGGCCGTCGCCGGTCAGCTTGCCGCCGCGGTACAGGCTCATCAGGCTCGCCAGAGAGAACGTCAGGTGCGCGGGCAGCTCGCCGGTCTTCTCCACATAGCCCAGCAGGGAAGGCATGCAGCGCGCGCGCCACTTCGACACGCTGTTCAGGCAGATGGAGAGCAGCGCGTGCTTGATGAAGGGATTGCGGAAGCGCCCCGTGACCGCCTCGGCGAATGCCATCAAATCCGCCTTGGGCAGAGACAGCGTCGGGATGACCTCGTCGTAGAGCGTCTTCTGCATGAAGGTGGCAATCATCGGGTCATTCATCGCGTCCAGCACAATGTCGTAGCCGCACTGGAAGGCAGCGGGGACGAAGGACGTGTGCGCGCCGTTGAGGATTCGCACCTTGCGCTGCTTGTAGGGCTTCTGATTATCAGTGCAGATGACGGGCAGCCCGCACTGCGGCAGGGGCAGTTCGTCGGAAAGGTCGCGGGGGGATTCGATGACCCACAGACCGAAGGGTTCAGCGGTGTCCAGCAGGTTGTCCTGATAGCCCAGCTTCTCCCAAATTGCCTGATCCTCGCCGCGCGGATAGCCGGTCACGATGCGGTCAACAAGCGTGGAGGTGAACACGCACGCCGTCTCCAGCCACTGCTCGAACTTCTCGCCCAGCGCCCACTGCTTTGCCAGCGCCTTGACGCACTTTTTCAGCATGATGCCGTTGTCGTCAATCAGCTCGACCGGCAGGATGATGAGTCCCTTGTCCTGCGCGTAGTCGAATGCTTCGGCGCGCTCGAAGAGGAACTTCGTCAGCTTGCCGGGGTAGGACTTGGGCGGGCAGAGGGAGAACTCGTCCGTCTCGTCCAGCACGATGCCGGCTTCGGTCGTGTTGCTGACGATGAAGCGCAGCGACGGCAGCTTGGCGTAATCGGCATAGCGGGCATAGTCCGCATACGCATCCACAGCGTCGGACACGGACGTGACCACGCGCGTCTGCTCCACCGCCTGACCGTCCACCAGACCGCGCAGCATGACCGTGTAGCGGTAATCCTGTTCCTTGAACGCCGGGAACAGCGTACCCATCTGAATCGGCTTCACCAGCGCGACAGAGCCGTTGAAGTCGCTCTTCTCGTTGGCAATATCAATCATGTAATCCACAAAGGCGCGCAGGAAGTTGCCTTCACCGAACTGCAGCACCTTGACCGGGCGGACAGGCGCGGGCGCCATCGCAGCATTCAAACGTTCCATTTCGATGTCCCTCCATCTATTCATCAGGCAAATCATCAGGCATGTAAGCGATTACAACACGCCTGCATTTATTCTACTCTCTTTTCGCGCTTCCGTCAATGGTTCCGCCGATATTTCCTGCAATTTATGCAATCTGGGAAAAAGTACGCCGGATTTCCTGTGAATGTCGGCACGAAAACGCGAAAATGAGGCTTGCAAAAGGGGAGAAAAGCGTGTATAATGTGGATTGACGCGGAGAATGGAAGTGTTTACACACCGCGAATGGAAGGGGGAATGCCGCGAGTGAACATCTATGATATTTCCCGTCACGCAGGCGTATCCATCGCAACCGTATCCCGCGTCCTGAACAACAGCCCCCATGTGTCGGAGGAGACGCGCCGGAAGGTGATGAAGGTCATTGACGGCTGCGGCTATGTACCCAATGCCTTTGCGCGCGGTCTGGGTTTGAACACGATGAAGACCATCGGGCTGCTCTGCCCGGATGCGGCTGACCCGTATCTGGCGCGCGCGCTGGCTTGCCTGGAGCATGCCTTCCGCCAGAAGCACTACGACTGCCTGCTCTCCTGCACGAACCGCGATCTCGCGGCGCGCCGGCAGGGCGTCGAGCTGCTGACCAGCCGCCATGTGGACGGCATGGTGCTCATGGGCTCGACGTTCATCGAGGAAAACTCGGAGGATAACGCCTATATCCGCCAAGCTGCGACGAATGTGCCGGTTGTGCTGCTCAATGGCTCGTTCCAGTGCCTGAACGTGTTCTGCGTCCTGTGCGATGACGAGCGCGCGATGAAGGAAGCTATGAACCAGCTGCTGGACAGCGGATGCAAGCGCGTGCTGTACCTGTACCATTCCAGCAACAACTCCGGGCAGCGCAAACTCGCCGGATGCCGGGATGCACTGGCGGCACACAATTTGCCGGTGGACGAAACGCTGATGCGCCGCTTCGACGCGGACAAATTCAGCATTCACGCCGTGCGCGACTGTCTGCTGGAGCTGGAACGCGACGGCTTGCAGTTCGACGCGGTGCTGGCGAGCGAGGATGTGCTGGCGGTTGGCGCGATGAAGTACGCGCAGGCGGTCGGGCGGCGCGTGCCGGAGGATTTGTCCGTCGTCGGCTACAACAATTCGAACCTCTGCCTGTGTACCGAGCCGGAGCTGACGAGCGTGGACAACCGTCTGCCCGCTATCTGCGAGCGCATTGTCGAAACGATGCTGGGCGTGCTGGAAGGACGCGAGATGCCGGAAAAAACCGTCTTTACGGCGGAAATCATCCAGCGAGGCTCAACACGGGCGGCACAAGACAAATAAGCTTTTCCCCGCATGGTGCGGTTTCATATAGTAGCGATTTTTGAAAGGAGTTCATGACGTATGACCACCTTCATGGATAAGGATTTCCTGCTGAACACCGAGACGGCGCGCAAGCTCTACCACGACTATGCCGCGTCCTGCCCCATCATCGACTACCACTGCCACATCAGCCCCAAGGAAATTTGGGAAGACCAGCGCTTCGAGAACATCACGAAGGTCTGGCTGGGCGGCGACCACTACAAGTGGCGCCTGATGCGCTGCGCGGGCGTGGATGAATACTACATTACCGGCGGCGCGAGCGACTACGAGAAGTTCTGCAAGTGGGCGGAGGTTGTCGGCAAGGCGATTGGCAATCCGCTGTACCACTGGACGCATCTGGAACTGCAGCGCTTCTTCGGCTATCACGGTACGCTGAGCGCCAAGACCGCTGACGAAGTGTGGAACCTCGCTAACGAGACGCTGCAGAAGCCCGGCTACACCACGCGCGGTCTGATTGCCATGAGCAATGTCGAAACCATCTGCACCACCGACGACCCGGTGGATACGCTGGAGTATCACCAGAAGCTGCTGGCGGACAAGTCCTTCAAGACGAACGTGCTGCCCGCATGGCGTCCTGACAAGGCGGTCAACATCGAGAAGCCGGACTTCATGGCGTACATCGCCAAGCTGGAAAAGGCGGCGGAGATGGAAATCCACACCTTCGCGGACTTGAAGGCGGCGCTGGAAAAGCGCATGGCGTACTTCCACGAGAACAACTGCCGTCTGTCTGACCACGGCCTGAATTATGTGGTCTATGAGCCGGCGGATGATGCCGCGATTGAAGCCATCTTCGCCAAGAAGGCGGCGGGCGAGACGCTGACGGAGACCGAAGTCGCGCAGTTCAAGACCGCGATGCTGCTCTTCTGCGCCGCGCAGTACAAGAAGCTGAACTGGACGATGCAGCTGCACTACGGCTGCCGCCGCGACAACAACCGCGTGATGTTCGAGAAGCTCGGCCCGGACACTGGCTACGATACCATCAACAACTATACGCCCGTTGACCAGATGGCAGCGTTCCTTGGTGCAGTCGAGTCGGCGTCGGGGCTGCCCCGCACGATTCTCTACTCCCTGAATCCGGCGGACGATCAGGCGATTGACACGCTGTGCGGCTGCTTCCAGTCGTCCGAAGCGGTCAGCAAGATGCAGCACGGCTCTGCGTGGTGGTTCAACGACCATTTCACCGGCATGACCAACCAGCTGACGAGCCTTGCGAATCTTGGCTATCTGGCGGGCTTTGTCGGTATGCTGACCGACAGCCGCTCCTTCCTGTCCTATCCGCGCCACGAGTATTTCCGCCGCATCCTGTGCCGTCTGCTGGGCGAATGGGTGGAGGATGGCCGCTTCCCGCAGGACTATGACATCCTCGGCGAAATCGTCCGCGGCATCTCCTGCGACAACGCGCGCAAGTATTTCGCGTTCCCCACGAAGTAAGGGGAGCAATGTCATTTCGGCATGACATTGCATGATTGCGCAGGGAGTTTCGCCTCTGCGGAGGCGACCAAAGGGCAATGAAAACAGACGAAGTCTGCGATCGCCCTTTGGAAACCTTCGGCGCCGCAACTATGTGGGTTAAGACAGGGTATCGAAAGCCGTAGGGAAGGTATCTGCTTGCACCTTAGCAGTATTATCAATTAACACGCGAGACCAGTAGGCAAGTGCGCTCAACTCAATCGCGCGAAAGGGTCAAGGGAGGAACTCCCTTGCAGGGTCAAGGGACAGCGTCCCTTGTGGGGTCTGGGGCAACGCCCCAGCGCCTCCCCATTAGCCGGACAGTTCAAAAGACTGCCCGGTTTTTTGAATGGTACGAAAGAAATGCGGCGGATGGTTGCACTTTTGCACGATTTGACGTATAATAAATGCATTCCGGGAGACTGGAAAATGCACCTTTCAAAGGAGAAGTCGCTATGTACCGCAAAAATGCGTGGGAAAACCTCGCGGAGGACGAAAAGGAACAGCTTTCCGCCTTCGCAAAGGATTATATGGCATTCCTGAACAACGGCAAGACCGAGCGTGAGTGCGTCGCAGAGGGCGTGCGTCAGGCGGAAGCAAAGGGCTTCAAGAACCTGATGGACGTCGTCAAAAACGGCGAAACGCTCAAGGCAGGCGACCGCGTTTATCGTGCGTGGATGAATAAGGATATCATGCTCTTCATCATTGGTGAAAAGCCGATGGAGTGCGGCATGAACATTCTGGGCGCACACATCGACTCGCCCCGCATTGACATCAAGCAGAATCCGCTGTATGAGGATGAGCACCTTGCGTACCTCGACACGCACTACTACGGCGGCATCAAGAAGTACCAGTGGGTGGCGCTGCCGCTGGCGCTCCACGGCGTTGTTGTCAAGAAGGACGGCACGACCGTCACGCTGAATATCGGTGATAAGCCCGGCGACCCCGTCTTCTACATCTCTGACCTGCTGATTCACCTTGCCGCCGATCAGATGGGCAAGACCGCCGCAAAGGTGATTGAAGGCGACAGCCTGAACATCATTATCGGCAGCGAACCGAAGAAGGATACCGACAAAGACCCGGTCAAGACCGCGATTTTGGACATTTTGAAGGAGCAGTACGGCATCGACGAAGAAGATTTCATCTCCGCCGAACTGGAAGCTGTTCCTGCGGGCCATGCGCGCGACCTCGGCTTCGACCGCAGCATGATTATGGGCTACGGCCACGACGACCGCGTGTGCGCGTATCCGTCGATGGCGGCTGTGCTGAATTATGAAGGCACGCCGGAATACACCCTCGCGGCGGTGCTGACCGATAAGGAAGAAATCGGCAGCGTCGGCGCAACGGGCATGGGCGCTATGTACTTTGAGAACACGATGGCGGAACTGATTGCCTGTGTGACGGGCGAGGACAAGCCGCTGACCCTGCGCCGCTGCCTGCAGAACAGCCGTATGCTCTCCAGCGACGTGAGCGCGGGCTTTGACCCGAACTTTGCGGGCGTGTTCGAGAAGCGCAACGCGTCCATCGTCGGCAATGGCGTGACGTTCAACAAGTTCACCGGCAGCCGTGGCAAGTCTGGCTCGAATGACGCCAACGCGGAGTTTGTTGCGCAGGTGCGCCGCATCTGCGACGAAGCGAACGTGTGCTGGCAGACGGCGGAGCTGGGCAAGGTGGATGTCGGCGGCGGCGGAACGATTGCCTACATCTGCGCCAAGTACGGCATGAACGTCATCGACTGCGGCATCCCGGTGCTGAGTATGCACGCGCCGTGGGAGGTCATCAGCAAGGTTGACCTGTGGGAAGAATACAAGTGCTACTGCGCGTTCCTGAAGGGCGCACGGGAGTTCTAATACTATTTCCAAATTCACCTGCGCCATCTGCTCGCGCCTTTTCCGCGCTTGCGTCCGCTCATTCCACTTAGCGTAGCGCTGCTACGCTGCGTTTCATTCGCGTTAGCCAGCGCGAAAAATTCGCTTCGCATCTTGGCGCATTCTCATTTGGAAATAGTATAATCACATCAAAAAGGGCGGTTCGGAAGGTAACTCCGAATCGCCTTTTCGTATACCGTTTCCATCAATTAACACGCGGAAAAAGTATGCAAGAGCGCTCAACTCAATCGCGAAATGGGTGTCGAGAGGGTCGAAGCCCCTTCGCGGGTGCAGGGCAGAGTCTCTGGCAGGTTCAAGGGCAGCGCCCTCGGGGTCTCCTTACTCCACCGTCACCGATTTTGCCAGATTGCGCGGCTTGTCAACGTCGCAGCCGCGGCTGACCGCCATGTAGTAGGCGAACAGCTGCACGGGAATAATCGCCAGCAGCGGCAGCAAGTCCGACGCGGCGTCCGGGATGACCCAGAGTTCGTCCGCATCCTTCACGGCGCGGTCGCGCAGGGCTTCCGGGCAGACGATGAGGACTTTCGCGCCGCGGCTCTTTACCTCGCGCACGTTCGAGAGCGTTTTATCTGCCAGATGCTCCTGCGTCAGCAGCGCGCAAACCAGCGTGCCCTGTTCAATCAGCGCGATTGTGCCGTGCTTCAGTTCGCCCGCCGCATACGCTTCGGACATGATGTAGCTGACTTCCTTCAGTTTCAGCGACGCTTCCATTGCCAGCGCGTTGTCCAGCCCGCGCCCGATGTAGAATACATGCTGCCGGTCGTGGTACAGGCTGGAGAAGCGCTGCACCGCGGGTTCGAGCGCCATCACCTGCTCCGCCAGTGCGGGAATGTCCGCCATCTGCCGCAGAAGCTCCGATGCTACGCTCTCCGGCAAGTGGCCGCGCTTCACGCCAAGGTCAATCGCCAGCAGCACCATCATTTCCACTTGCGTGATGTATGCTTTTGTGCTTGCGACGGCGATTTCCGGCCCCGCGTAGGTGTACATGACGCAATCCCCAGCGGTGCGGGCAATCGACGAGCCGACGACGTTTGTCAGCGCCATCACTTTCGCGCCCAGCCGCTCCGCCTCGCGCATGGCGGCCAGCGTGTCCGCCGTTTCGCCGCTCTGCGAAATGGCAAGGAAGCAGTCGCCTGCGCCCAGAATCGGGTTGCGATAGCGGAACTCGGATGCTACATCCACCACCACGGGCAGCCGCGCCAGCTTCTCGATTACATACTTGCCGACGACACCCGCGTGGTACGCTGTGCCGCAGGCGACAATCGTCAGCGTGCGCAAGGAATTCGCTTCTTCCGCCGAAATCGGGAACGCGCCGGGGCGAATCGCCATTTTTTCTGCATCAACGTGGGCGGAAAACGTCTTTTTCAGCGCGGCGGGCTCTTCGTGAATCTCCTTGAGCATGAAGTGCGCATAGCCGCCTTTTTCCGCCGCTTCAACGTCCCAATCAACGTGAATGGGCTTGAGCGCGCGCTCGTTGCCGAAATGGTCGTATACGCGTACGCCGCTCCGGGTCAGCACGGCGACTTCGCGTTCATCAAGCAGCTCCACCGTCCGCGTGTGGCGAATCAGCGCAGGAATGTCGCTGCCGACGTACTGTGCGCCGTCCGACAGCCCGACGACAAGCGGGGAATCCTTGCGCGTGCAGTAGAGCGTATCCGGCGCTTCGGCGTTCAGAACGCACAATGCGTAGCTGCCTTCGAGCATCGTCTGCGCGTGCAGAATGGTCGAGAGCATGTCGCCGTCGTAAAGCGTATGCAGCAGATGGGCGATTACCTCCGTGTCCGTTTCGGATACGAACACGCAGCCCTTCGCCTTCAGCTGAGCGCGCAGCTCCTCGTAGTTCTCGATGATGCCGTTGTGGACGACGGCGATATGCCCTTTCATGTCCGTGTGCGGATGGGCGTTGATGTCGTTTGGTTCGCCGTGGGTTGCCCAGCGCGTGTGACCGATGCCGATGGTGCCGGGCAGGGGATTCGATGCCACACGCGCGGCGAGATTCGCCAGCCGTCCCTTCGCCTTGCTTAGCCGAATGACGCCGCCGTCCATGACCGCAATGCCCGCGCTGTCATAGCCGCGGTACTCCAATCGGGAAAGTCCGTCCAATAAAATGTCTTGCGCCTGCTGCGCGCCAATATAGCCAACGATGCCGCACATAGGGAATCGCTCCTTCCGAGTCGAATAAGACGTTATAATACAAGTTTAACCTGCTGTATTATACGCCGATTTCGATGAAAATGCAACACCCATGTGCGTCTTTTTTTACGGGTCAGGAAAAATGCCGTTTTGCAGCACTTTTTCGGGGTCAACCGCCGTATCGCCGACGACAATCCGTAGGTGCAGGTGCGCTGGCAGGTCACATTCCTCCGGCATCGTGCGCCCGATGAAGCCAATCGTCTGCCCGGCGCGAACCGGATCACCCACGCGAATCGCGTAGAGCATCGACAGGTTCGCATAGCGCACGAGGACGCCGCAGTGGTCGATTTCCGCGTACGCGCCGAAAACGCCGCTGTCCGCGCAATTGATGACGGTGCCGTCTGCCATGGCGCTGACTTTCGCACCCTCCGCACCAGCGTAATCCGCCGCATCGTGCAGCGCCCACAAGCCCGTGGCGCTGCTTTGCCGCATCCGCGTGTTGTCGAAGGGACGCAGCAGCGTCATGCTTTCGAGCGGCGTGGTAACGCTGCGGACGGTGGGGGAGACTGTCGGCGCAGGCGTGGCGGTCTGCGCACTGTCAAGCGACTGCTGGAGCAGCTGCGCAGCGGATATGTCGCTGGAGACAGGCGGAGTCGGCGTCACACGCGCAAATTCCGCCTGCCGCGTCCACAGTGCCGTGCCGACAATCACCGAGACGCACAGCAGCGCCATCAGCAGAAATGTCCACTGCTCCCGGCGCAGATGCAGCGCGCGGAAAAGAGAACGAAAGTGACGGTCAGCCATGAGAAAATCACCTCAACCATGCCGTGTAGGGCGTTTTCTCCTATTATGAGCCGGAAAAACCTGTTTTATCCATCCGCGTCAGCTGCGTGCCGGGGTAGTAGTGCGCCAAAATCTCCGCGAAATCTGCGCCGTCCGCCGCCATTGCCTGTGCGCCTGCCTGCGATAAGCCGACGCCGTGCCCGTATCCGACGGTGTGGAAAACGATGCGGTCGCCATCCGCCTCCCAAGTGAAGTAGGTGCTTCGCAAGGAGAGCGATTTGCGGAAATCAGCGCCGCGGACAGTTTGACTGCCAACCAGCAGCGTCGCGACGCGCCCGGAAGCAGTCGTGGATTGCAGACGAATCGCGCTGGGCAGCGTGTCCGCCGTCACGCCGCAGCCGGGAAAAGCGCGCAGGAGCAGATCTGCCGCTTCCTCGCAGGAGAAGGACGTGTCAGCGCGGAAGCCGGCGTACCCCTCTTCGCCGGGACTGTCTACGCTGACCAGATACGGCTTGGCGGACGCGAACACGGCAGCGGCATCTTCAGTCTTTCCGCCGGAACAGGCGTGGTACAGCACCTCGATGGGCAAGCCGCCGCTGGTGAGCAGCAAGCCGTCTGTTGCGCGGACCGCGCGGTCAATGCGCGCGCGGAGGACGACGTACTCGCTGCCCCAGCGGGCGTGCAGCTGCGCATCCGTCTGGTACGCCTGACAGCACGCGCTGTCCGTGCAGATATCGCAGTCCGGGTGGCGGACGCACCCGTTTCCGCCGAACGCGCGGCTCTGCGCGACGGCACGCGTACGGGCGGCAACTGCTTGGCATTTGAGCGCTTCCGGCGCGTAATTCGCGGGCATCTCTGCCGCCAATGCGCCGAAAACGTAGTCTTCCAGCGGCAGCAGGCGGATTTCCTCCGCATCGGCGAAGCAGACCCGAAGTGTTAAGCCGCTGTCAAGCGAGGAATCGGTCGGCGCGGCACAGGAAGAAAGCATCAGGATACACACAAGAAACGACAACAGATGTTTTTGTTTCATGGGCACACAACCTTTTCGCAGAAATTTCGGGAAATGTTCGGATTGCACAAATCGCCGCACGCGGGAAACAGTTTTCGCTCCGACGGCGCAAAACCAGTTTATGCGCGGAAAATTTCGTGCATGAGCAGGAATTTATGTCGGCAATGGCGAAATACTTACCGCATCGTCTACGGTCAAAATGAACGCACTTTCCGAAAATCACAAAAAATGCAGGAGAAAATGCTGAATATGACTTGACGAAAATGCATAAAAGTGATTCAATAGTAAGTGAAAAGAGTGAAGAAAGCAAACGCGGCTCTCCGTGATTGCAGGCGGAGGAACGCAACGCAAGCAAAGGCAGGTGTAACTATGCGCTACAACGGCCCGACCGCCGCGGTGCGGGACCAGTTCCATCAGGGAACGAACCGCAGAGCCTATGAGATGCTCGGCGCGCACCCGGTGACGCAGGACGGACAGGAAATGTGGCATTTCGCTGTCTGGGCGCCGAACGCGCGGGCAGTTTCTCTCATTGGCGAATTCAACCAGTGGGACAGGGAAAAAACGCCCATGCAGAAGGTCTACGACGGTACATGGGAAGTGCGGCTGCCCGCGGAAACCTTCGACGTGAAGAGTGACCCGAAACGCTATGATTATCCCGACGCTGCAAAGAAACTGACAACCTACAAATATTGCATTCAGGCGCAGGACGGGACGTGGCAGGACAAGGCTGACCCCTATGGGTTCGCCATGCAGATGCGCCCCGACACTGCCAGCCGTATTTACGACCTGAGCGGCTACCGCTGGGGCGACGCGGACTGGATGGAGGCGCGCAAGTCCTACGACCCGTACCACAGTCCGGTGAACATCTACGAGATGCACCTTGGCTCGTGGCGGCGGCACAAGGATGGCACGTTCCTGACGTACACGGAGATTGCCGAACAGCTCGTGCCGTACCTCAAAGAAATGGGCTACACGCATGTGGAGTTCATGCCGGTGATGGAGCATCCGCTGGATATGTCGTGGGGCTATCAGGTGTCCGGCTACTATGCGGCGACGGCGCGCTTCGGCGAACCGAAGGAACTGATGGCGCTCATTGACGCGCTGCATCAGGCGGGCATCGGCGTACTGCTGGACTGGGTTCCCGCGCATTTCCCGCGCGACGCAATGGGACTGCGCTGCTTCGACGGTACGCCCTGCTACGAGCATCCCGACCCCCGGCGCGGCGATATGCCGCAGTGGGGGACGCACATGTTCGACTATGCGCGCGGCGAGGTCAACTCGTTCATGCTCTCCAACGCCTGCTTCTGGCTGGAGTGGTATCACGCCGATGGGCTGCGCGTGGATGCGGTCACGTCCATGCTGATGTACGACTTCTGCCGTGAGCCGGGGCAATGGCTGCCCAACAAGTACGGCGGACACGAGAATCTCGATGCCATCGCCTTCCTGCGGCGGATGAACGAAACCGTCTACCGCGATTTTCCCGGTGTGATGATGGTGGCGGAGGAATCCAGCGCCTATCCGATGGTGACGCGCCCGATTTATCTGGGCGGGCTGGGCTTCGGGTTCAAGTGGAACATGGGCTGGATGAATGATATGCTGGCGTATATCAAGCTCGACCCGATCTACCGCAAGTATCACCACGACAAGCTGACGTTCTCACTGATGTACGCCTTTTCGGAGAATTACATCCTGCCGTTCAGCCACGACGAGGTGGTGCACGGCAAGCACTCGATGCTGGACAAGCAGCCGGGCGACTTGTGGAAGAAGTTCGCGGGACTTCGCGCGCTGTACGGCTACACGATGGCGCATCCGGGCAAGAAGCTGCTGTTCATGGGCGGCGAGTTTGGGCACTTCATCGAGTGGAAGTATGACGACCAGCTGGACTGGTTCTTGCTGCTGTACGAGAATCATCCGCAGGTGCAGCAGTGCTGCAAGCGCCTGAACGAAATCTACCGCACGACGCCCGCGCTCTACCAGATTGATGACAGCTGGGACGGCTTCCAGTGGATTCAGGCGAACGACAGCGATAACTCCATCGTTGCGTTCCTGCGCACGGATAAACGGGGCAACTCGCTCCTGTGCGTGACGAACTTCACGCCTGTGTTCCATCCGCAGTACCGCATCGGGCTGCCGCAGATGGGTACGCTGACGGAGTGCTTCAACACCGACCGCAAGGAATACGGCGGCTCGAATCAGTACAACAACTGGGCGATTCGCACGGAAGAAGAGCAGCTTCAGGATTTCCAATACAGCTGCGATATCTGCGTGCCGCCGCTCGCGACGGTGTACTTCACCTACCAGCGCGACCCGCTGCCGGAGAAGGCGAAGAAAGCGCGCGTTATCCCGGAAATCGCGGATGTGCCGCCAAAGAAAGCATCCCAAACGGCAAAGAAACCGCAGCCCCTGCCGGAAAAGTCCGCCGGCAAAGCCAATTCCATTTCCATCGGCTGAATCGGCGCTCGCCGCAATCAGGGGAGGAGCGAAAGCGCTGTTTCACATACATCACCGTGCCACCTGATGCACCGAGGGCGGCGCGAATCCTGCACGGTCGGTCGGTGCGCTTCGCAAGAAACAAGGATGAAGGAGCGTGTTCTCATCATGAAAAAGAAGACCTGTGTTGCCATGCTGCTGGCAGGCGGACAGGGCAGCCGTCTGGGTGTCCTGACTAAGAAGGTGGCAAAGCCGGCTGTTCCCTACGGCGGCAAGTACCGCATCATTGACTTCCCGCTGTCCAACTGCACCAACAGCGGCATTGACACCGTGGGCGTGCTGACGCAGTATATGCCGCTGGAACTGAATTCCTATATCGGCTCCGGCGCACCGTGGGATTTGGACTTGTCCACCGGCGGCGTGTTCGTCCTGCCGCCCTATCAGACGGGCAAGACGGGCGACTGGTATCGCGGCACGGCAAACGCCATCTATCAGAATATGGCGTTTATCGAGCAGTATGACCCGGATTACGTCCTGATTCTCTCCGGCGACCATATTTATAAGATGGACTACAACGCCATGCTGCAGTACCACATCCGCAAAGGCGCGGATGCGACGATTGCTGTGCGCCCTGTGCCGTGGGAAGAAGCGAGCCGCTTCGGCATCATGAATACAGACGCGGACGACAACATTGTTGAATTTGAAGAAAAGCCCAAGCAGCCCAAGTCCAACAAGGCGTCCATGGGCATTTACATCTTCTCGTGGGCGAAGCTCCGCGCGTACCTGACCGCGGACGAGGCTGACAAGACGTCCGCCAATGACTTCGGCAAGAACATCATCCCCGCGATGCTGAACGACAAGCAGGTCATGGTGGCATACAACTTCGAGGGCTACTGGAAGGACGTTGGCACGATTGAGTCCCTGTGGGAAGCGAACATGGACTTGCTCAGCGTGCCCATGCCGATTGACCTGCATGACAAGAAGTGGCGCATCTATGCCAAGAATCCGGGCCTTGCGCCGCACTACATCGCCAAGGGCGCTGTCGTGAGCGATTCGCTGGTTACGGAAGGCTCGGAAGTCTACGGCTCTGTGCAGCACTCCGTGATTTTCGCAGGCGTGACCATTGAAGAGGGTGCAAGCGTCATTGACTCGGTTGTCATGCCCTATGCGGTCATCAAGCGCGGCGCGGTTGTCCGTCGGGCGATTGTGGCGGAGAACGCCGTGATCGGTGCGGGCTGCGTGGTCGGCGAAGAGACGGGCAATATCGCCGTCGTCGGTCAGGGCGTCACCCTTCCCGCCGGTGTCAGCGTGACCGCGGGTCAGCAGGTGGACGAAAACACCAAATTCTGATAATCACAGCAGCGGAAAGGATGTAAGAAAATGAAAAACGTAATGGGTGTTATCTACACCGGCGAAAATGACGCCAATCTGCGCGAGCTGACCCTGACCCGCGCCATCGCGGCGCTGCCTGTGGGCGGCCGCTACCGCGTCATTGACTTCCTGCTGTCCTCGATGGTCAATGGCGGCATCAAGAACGTCGGTGTCATCATGCAGAAGAATTATCACTCCCTGATGGATCACATCGGCTCCGGCAAGGAGTGGGATCTGCACGGGAAGAATGACGGCCTCAAGGTGCTGCCGCCGTTCCTGACGCGCGAGAATGTTGGCGTGTACTCTGGTATGCTGGATGCGCTGCGCTCCAACACCAACTATCTCTCCCGCTCCAAGCAGGAATATCTGGTGCTGAGCAACTCCACCATCATCTACAACGCGAATATCGCGGAGTTTGTGGCGTATCATCAGAACAGCGGCGCGGACATCACCATCATGTACACCGCTGATCCGAACATGCAGCGCGACGAACTGGGCTGCTATCTGGCGGTGGATGAAAGCGGCATGGTGACGGACATGGAAGTTGATCCGACGCATCCGAACCTGCCGCTGACGAGCATGGAGGTCGTCGTGATGAAGCGCGAGCTGCTGCGCACGCTGGTGGACAAGGGCGTGGCGCACGGCTATCATGACTTCAACCGTGATGTGCTGCTCCGTCTGGTGACGGAAGGCACGGCGCGCGTGAATGCGTGGGCGTACACTGGTCTGTGCTGGCGCATGGACTCCGTGCAGAGCTACTTCAAGTTCAATATGGATATGCTGGATACCCAGATTCGCCATCGTCTGTTCACAGCGGAGTTACCTGTGTACACCAAGGTTCGCGACGAGATGCCCGCCCGATATGGCGACAATGTGACCGTCGTCAACTCGCTGGTGGCGGATGGCTGCATCATCGAAGGCACGGTGGAGAACTCTGTGCTGGCGCGCGGCGTGCGCATTGCCCCCGGTGCGCATGTGAAGAACTGCATCATCATGCAGGATGGTCAGGTGCACAACGACGCTTCCATCGAAAACTGCATTCTGGACAAGCAAACGGTCATCAAGCGCAGCGCACGGCTCATCGGCCCGGCGGCGTACCCGATTGTCATTGCCAAAAACGTTGTTATCTAACCCACGAATCGCCTAAATCGAATTGACGCGGTTCGGATTTGCAAACCGCGCCAATATGTGCTATACTGTTGGTGCGGTTTTTTGGATACGCTTTTCAGATTCGCCTGAGCCATCTGCTCGCGCCTTTTTCCTTCCTGCGTCCGGTCGTTCCACTTAGCGTAGCGCTGCTACGCTGCGTTTCACTCCCGTTAGCAGGAAAGAAAAAATTCGCTTCGCATCTTGGCTCATTCTCATCTGAAAATCGTATCTGAGCTTAATTCGCTGAATTTCCCTGATTGCTTTTCCCTTGCCCCCGGCAGGAAATATTTCTGATGGAGGATAGAAACGATGAAGATTCTCTTTACGGCGAGCGAGTGCGTCCCGTTTATCAAGACCGGCGGTCTGGCGGACGTTGTCGGCGCGCTGGCGCCCGTTCTGGCGAAGCAGGGTCACGACGTGCGCGTGATGCTGCCCCTGTATGCGGCGGTGCCGAAGCAGTATGTTGACCAGATGACCCATGTGACCGACTTTGAGGTCGCGCTGGGCTGGCGTCGTCAGTACTGCGGCATTGAACTGCTGGAAAAGGACGGCGTGAAGTTCTACTTTGTGGACAACAAGTTCTATTTTGGCCGTCCGTATATCTACGGCATGGGCGGCGACGAGTACGAACGCTTTGGTTTCTTCTGCCGCGCGGCGTTGAACGCCCTGCCGCTGCTGGACTTCCAGCCCGACGTGATTCACGCGCATGACTGGCAGTCCGGCATGGTGCCCGCACTGCTGAAAATTCAGTATGCGCACCTGCCGTTCTTCGCGAACATCAAGACCATGTTCACCATCCACAATCTGCAGTATCAGGGCGTGTTCGGCATCCGCGAAGTGCAGGACGTGCTGGGTCTGGGCGACAGCCTGTGGACGGACGACAAGCTGGAGTGCTACGGCTGCGCGAACTTCATGAAGGCTGCGCTGGTGTATTCCGACATCATCACCACCGTCAGCCCGTCCTATGCCGAGGAAATTCAGACGGCATACTACGGCGAGCGGCTGGATGGGCTGCTCCGCGCGCGCAAGCATGAAGTGTTCGGCGTGCTCAATGGCATCGACATGGCGGACTACAATCCCGCGACGGACGCGCGCATTCCGGCGGAATATACCGCGGATGACCTGTCCGGCAAGGCAAAGTGCAAGGCGGAATTGCAGGAAAAGCTCGGTTTGACCGTTGACCCGAATGTGCCGATTATCGGCATGGTGGGCCGCCTGAGCAGCCAGAAGGGCCTTGACCTTGTGGACTACATCATCGGCGACCTGATGAGCGAGAACGTGCAGCTGGTTGTGCTGGGCATGGGCGAGAGCCGCTATGTCAATCTGTTCTCGTGGGCAGAGGGCGAGTTCAAGGGCAAGGTCGCGGCGCGGTTCGCGATGGACCACGCGCTGGCGCATCAAATCTACGCGGGCTGCGACATGTTCCTTATGCCCAGCCAGTTCGAGCCGTGCGGCTTGAGCCAGCTGATTGCCCTGCGCTACGGCACAGTGCCGATTGTCCGCGAGACGGGTGGTCTGCGCGACACGGTGCTGTCCTACAACGAGTACACCGGCGACGGCAATGGCTTCACGTTCTTCAACTACAACGCTAATGACATGCTCAATGTCATCAACCGTGCCATCGACTACTACGAGAACCACAAGGATGTGTGGCACACGCTCCAGCAGCGCGGCATGACTGGCGATTACAGCTGGACGAACTCCTCCAAGAAATATATGGAACTGTACGAAGGCTTGGTGAGCGGGCGTTTCGACCATGACTCCGCATCGAATCAGGAGAAGACATCTTCTGACGACGACGCGGAGGCGAACCCAGTGGTCGTCCCGTATCCGTATGAGAAGGAAGAACCCGAAGCGCCCGTGAAGCCCAAGCGCGTCCGCCGCACGAAGGAGCAGATTGCGGCCGACAAGGCGGCGAAGGAAGCGGAGAAGGCGGCGAAGGAAGCCGCGAAAGCCGCCGAAGCGCCTGCAAAGCCTGCCCGCAAGCGCCGCACAAAGGCGGAAATTGAAGCGGACAAGGCGGCAAAAGCCGCTGCGGCGGAAGTGACCGCGGAAGCTCCCGCGAAGCCCGCCCGCAAGCGCCGCACGAAGGCGGAAATCGAGGCGGACAAGGCGGCGAAGGAAGCGGCAAAGGCAGACAAACCCGCCCGCAAGCCGCGCGCGAAGAAAACGGAAACGCAGGAATAATCCGCATCATCCGACAGGCGTTCTGACCTGAACCCAACAGGTCGGAGCGCCTGCCTTTTTGTGCGTGACGGAAATTTCCAGCGAGATTTGTTACAATCTGCATGACACGCCGGGCGCTTTCTGCTACAATTGAGGAGAAGTACCACCACAAGGAGGATTTTCCCGTGCAATTCCGATTTCGACGGGCGCTGTGCCTGCTTCTGATGCTTTTCCTGATTTTGTCGGCTATACCCGGAACGTCCGGCTTACCCGCTGCGCTCGCCGAGGATACAGCGGATGTTGCCGTGCACTCCGCGCCGCTGGAGCGGAGCGCTGCCACACGCAACGGCATGGTGCGTGTGCGCCTGCTGTCCATTGGAAGCAATCCTGCGTCGCTCACAGTGACGGCAGTCGGCGCAATGGCGGTCAGCGGCGGGCAGACGATGGCGCTGGCGAATGGCGAGAAAGTCAGCATCAGCCACAGCAGCGCGACGGGCGAAATCCGCCTGACGCGGGGCAGCGAGACGGTTAGCATGGGGCGGGAGATGGCACTCAGGCGTCGGCAGACGGACGGCGGATTCCGCATTGCACAGGCAAGAAGACCGCAAAACGTCTACCCAGGTGACCTGCACCTTGTGTCGAAGCTGGAAAGCGGGACGTATCGGCTCTATGTCGTGGCGAACGTGTACATCGAATCGTACCTCTATGGCGTCGTGCCGTATGAAATGGGGTCATCATCGGCGCTGGAAGCCCTGAAAGCACAGGCGGTTGCGGCGCGGACGTATACCCTGCGCGCCATGAATGCGAACGCATCGAAGGTCTACGACGTTGTGGACACGACCGCTGACCAGGTGTACAACGGCAGTCCGGCGGAGCGCGACCGGGCGGCGGAGGCGGTGGACGCAACGCGCGGCATTGTCGCCATGAACGACGGCAAGCTGACCGGGACGTACTACACCGCGTCCAACGGTGGGCAGACCGAATCCGCCCGCAACGCGTGGGGCTCATCCGGCGTGAATTACCTGACGGTTAAGGACGACCCGTTCGACCGCATGAACCCGTACAGCAGCACACGCAAGATGACGATTTACGCTGCATTTTCCCACGCGAGCCAGAATCAAAGCCTGACGCGCCTATTGCAGGCGAAAGCGCCGAATGCGACGATTCTGCGCATCGAGGCCGTTACGCCGCACACGCCGAAGTACGCCGCACCCAGCCGCTTATATACGAAGCTGGATTTTGACGTGACGGCGCTTGTGAATGGCGAAACGCGCCGCCTGACGCTGACGTTCGACATTTTCAGCGAGCTGGAAAGCGCACTCAATCTGTCCATTAACACGACGAAAAACGAACTCTGGTCGGTCAAGGCAGATGGAGAGACGTTCGTACTGAACGTCAGGCGCTACGGACACGGCATCGGCATGAGCCAGCGCGGGGCACAGCAGATGGCGAATTTAGGATATACATACGACCAGATTCTCGGCTTCTACTACGAGAACTGCGTGCGGATGCAGTACACCTTCACGCACACGATTCTGCCGCCCGTGGGCGACGCGCCCGTGACGGCGACTGAAGCTCCCGCGACGATTTCGCCCGCCGCGCCTAATCAAGCCATGGTGACGCTGGTGAATGTGGAGGACGTCCTGAACGTGCGCCTGACCGCCTCAGACAACGGCACACTGTTGACGACGCTGCCCGCCGGAACAGCCGTGACCGTGCTGGCAAAGGACGATAATTGGACGCTCATCCGCTTCGGGCGGATTGTCGGCTACGTCCGCACGGAAAATCTGACGTTCACCGGCACGCCGCCGACGCAGAGCGACGAAAACCCGACATCCATCACCCGCTGGGCGACCGTGACAGGCACGAATTCACTGAATCTGCGCGCGTCCGGCAGCTACGATGCGGCGGTGCAGTCCACCATCCCCGGCGGCGCGGTGCTGTGCGTGTTCGCGGTGGAGAACGGCTGGGCGAGCATACAGTATGGCGCGAAAACAGGCTACTGCGCGGCGGGGTATCTCACGTTCAGCGATACTTATCCGGGCAAAACGAGCCAGACTGGGCGTTCTGCGATGGTCAGGACGGCGACAGCGCTTCGGGCGACCCCGTCTACTGCTGCGGTGGTGCTGATGAACCTGCCGCAGGGTGTTCAAATTGCCGTGCAGAGCAGCGACGGCAGCTGGTGCCGCGTGACGGCAGGCGGCATTGACGGCTATGTGCTGGCAAGCAGCCTTGATTTCAGCGCCGTCGGCATCGAATTGACGCCTGTGCCGACGACAAGCGGCGAACAGACCGCGATTGTCAATTCCACCGCCTCGACGCTCAACCTCCGGCAGGGTGCGGGCACAGAATACCCCGTGCTGGCGGAAATCCCGAAGGGAACGAGCATCATCGTCACGGCATACGGCGAAACGTGGTGTGCCGTTCGCTGGGGCAGCCTGACCGGGTACGTCATGACGCAGTACCTGCGCTTTGATGTGCCGACGGCGACGCCCACACCGAGTGGGACGCCCACACCGGGCGCAACGCCCGAACCGACGGCATCCCCCGAACCAAGCGAAGCGCCAACGCCTGTCCCAGCTGCGTCCGAACCGCCTGCGAAGGTGGAGGATGACGCGGATATCGGTGGTTATGTTGCGTGGGTGAGCGCGGACAATGCGCCGCTTCGTCAGGCGATGGCTGCGGATGCGGCAGTACTGGCAACGATCCCGCGCGGAACGCAGGTGACGGTGCTTGCACAGAGCGGCAATTGGTGCTATGCCTCGGTCGGGCAGATGACGGGCTATTTCACGGCGGATGCGCTCTCCTGCGAGCAGCCGGACGCGCCGCTGGGGCAGAAATACGTCAGCACAAAGTCGGATTCGCTGGCGATGCGGCAGTCGCCCAATACGGGCGCGGCGATTGTGCAGTGGCTTCCGCGCGGCGCACTGGTGACATTCATTTCGCAGGAAAACGGCTGGAGTTACATCCGCTACGGCGGCAAAGAGGGCTACTGCGCGTCGCAGTATTTGAGCGACAGCGCGCCCGGTGCGGTCGTCATCAGCGATACGCCGATTCTGGACGTGACGCTGGAAAAAGTGACTGGGTGGACAGCGAGCATCCGCCAGGCAGAAACGCTCTACCAGTGGTGCAGCGCCGATGCGCCCGAAACGGCGAAAGTCGAAGCGGATTTGGTGCTGACCGTGCTGGAAAAGGGCGAAATCTGGTGTCGTGTGCGGACAGAAGAAGGGGAGGAAGGCTATTGTCTGACAAGCCGATTGACGCTGATTGCGCCGGAAAACTGACCATCCTGCCCGGCGAACGGGTGGACGAATTGCAGCAGGCGGGGCTGCGCATCCTGCAAAAGGAGCAGGGTTTCCGCTTCGGCATGGATGCCGTACTGCTGTCGAGCTTCGTGCGGGCGGAAAGCCGCGATCGCTGTGCTGATTTCGGCACGGGGACGGGTATCCTGCCGCTGCTGCTGGCGGGCATGGGGCGCGCGAAAAGCGTCGATGCGTTTGAAATTCAGCCGGATATGGCGGATATGGCGCGGCGGAGCGTGCAGCTCAACGGGCTGGAACATATCATCCGCATCCACGCCCTGCCGGTGGAGAGTGCCGACGAGGTGCTTGCGCCCGGAAGCATCGACGTAATTGTGTGCAATCCGCCGTATGGGCATCATGGCACGACACTGCCGAATCCGGCGCAAACGCTGTCCTTGGCGCGCCATCAGCAGAAAAGTGGGCTGACGGCGTGGTTCAAGATGGCGTATCATCTGCTGCGCGGCAAGGGGCGGATGGCGGTCATCTACCCGGCGGCGCGGATGCTGGAAGTGATGAAGGAGATGGAGAAAGCCGGGCTTGCGCCGAAGCGGTTCCAGCTGATTTACCCCTCGGCGCAAAAGGCGGCGAATCTGGTGATGATTGAGGCGCTCAAGGATGCGCGCCCGATGCTGCACCCCGAACCGCCGCTAATGATTTACGAGCCGGACGGCACACTGACCGCGCCGCTGCGGAAGATTTACGCCATGGAGCGTGCATCAGGGGTTCATGCGGGCGACGGCGAAATTCAGCACGCCCGCGAACGTCACCCACAGCAGGTACGGCACGAGCAGCCATCCGGCAAGGGGCTTCTGCTGCCCGAACTGCACCGCCATGATGAAAACCAGGCAGAGCAGCAGAATCAGCCAAAAGAAGGAAAGCCCAAGCGCCTTCAGGATAAAGAACAGCACGGGCCACATCAGGTTAACGGCTAACTGGGCGATATACAGCCCCAGCAGCAGGAAACGGTCGCGCCCCTGTGCGCGCAGGACGAGCCACATGCAGTACGCCATCAACGCATAGAGGATGCTCCAAACGATGGGAAAGAGCCAGCCCGGCGGCGCAAAGCCGGGTTTGTTCAAAACGTCGAAGAAGCTCATGCTGTCGCGGGTGAGGTAGCCAACGAGCGCCCCTGCGCCGAGCGTGGCGGTTTCCAGCGCGACGAGTGAGCGCCAAGTGGCCTTTTTGCCTTGCTGCGTCAAAGTTATCGCCTCCTATGACACGGATAGCCTATGTCATCAGGCAGCGCGGCATACAGGAAAGAAGCGGAGGAAACACAGATTATGGGAAGCGTTTTGGTCATCGGCGGCGGCGCGGCGGGATTGGCGGCGGCGATTGCGGCGGCGGAATGCGGCGATACGGTCGCGGTGGCGGAAAAAATGGATCGCGTTGGCAAAAAAATCCTCGCGACGGGCAATGGCCGCTGCAACCTGATGAACACGGGTGCGCCGCGCTATCCGGGAAATGCGGCGTTCGCGGCGGCTGTGCTGTCTCACTGCGGCGCAGAGGCACAGAAAGCCTTCTGGGAGCATCTTGGACTGCGGCTTCGGCAGGAAGAGGCGGGGCGCGTGTACCCCGTCAGTTCGCAGGCTTCAAGTGTGCTGGATGCGCTCCGCCTGCAATTGACCGCCCTGCATGTGCGGGTGGTGACGGGCGTATCCATCACGGCACTGCAACGTGAAAATGATGGCTGGACGGCGCTCTCGGCGGATGGACAGCAATTTCGGGCGAACCGCGTTATCATCAGCGGCGGCGGATGCGCCCAGCCCAAGCTCGGCAGCGATGGCAGCGCCCTGCGTCTGCTGACGAATCTCGGCTGCCCCGCGACGCCTTTTGCACCCGCGCTGACGCAAATTATCACAGATAGCACGCCAATCAAGGGGCTGAGCGGCATCCGCGTCAAGGCGCAGGTAGCGGTTATCGACCGGAAAAGCGTCCTGCATGAGGAGGACGGCGAGCTGCTGTTCGCGGATTACGGGGTCAGCGGCGTGTGCGTGATGCAGTGCGCACGGTATGCAAAGGACGGGCGGATGCTTCGCGTGTCGCTGGTGAAGGGCATGGGTTTCGCGGATGCGGGCGAGTTCCGCCGGGAACTGCACCACCGCCGGAAAAACTGGGCGCAGCGCCCGATGGCGGAGCTGCTGACCGGGCTGTGCGTACCGCGATTGTCGGCGGCGCTGATGCGGCAGGCGGATTGGGAAGTGCGCGAAAGCAGCCTATGCGGGCAGATGACGGCGGACATGGCGGAGCGCCTGACGAAAACGGCGGATGCGTGGCTGCTGCCGATTCGCGGCGTGAAGGGCTTCGAGAGCGCACAGGTGGCGTCGGGCGGGGCGTCGGTCGTGGATTTTGACCCGGCGACATTACAAAATCGCCGCCTGCCGGGGCTGTACGCGGCGGGCGAGGTGCTGGATGTGGACGGCGACTGCGGCGGCTTCAACCTGATGTTTGCTTTCGGAAGCGGCATTCTGGCGGGTCTGGACGGACGAAATGCCCCGTGGACACATGAAAATGCGCAGAAAAGCTGATTTTTCTCGAAAAAAAGTGATTTTCCCTCTTGACAAATCGCTGAATCGCGCTATAATATTATCTGCTGATGCAAACGCCGCTCATAAGGTAGACGGATGCTTCGCAGATGTGCACCATTAGCTCAGTTGGTAGAGCACCTGACTCTTAATCAGGGTGTCTAGGGTTCGAGTCCCTAATGGTGTACGTTTATGACCCTGCTTGCAGGGTCTATGCACCATTAGCTCAGTTGGTAGAGCACCTGACTCTTAATCAGGGTGTCTAGGGTTCGAGTCCCTAATGGTGTACAGCTGCATGACCCTGCTTGCAGGGTCTATGCACCATTAGCTCAGTTGGTAGAGCACCTGACTCTTAATCAGGGTGTCTAGGGTTCGAGTCCCTAATGGTGTACCACATGCCGAATCGCAATCGCGGTTCGGTATTTTTGTGTCCGGAAAACGGCACGCGCGACAAATTTTCTTCCCCAAAGGTGCGGAAAACCCTTGTCGGACAGGGCGAAAATATGGTATAATACACTGGTTGTGTCTGTAAAGGACGCTTCATTCGGTATGCCTGTCTTTTTCGGGCATATGAAGGAGGAAATGCCTTTGACCCTGCGCGAAGAAGCGCCGATGACCAAAGATGATGCACGCCGCCTGAATCCACTCCAGCTGGCGTATATCGGGGATACGGTCTATGATTTGCTGACCCGGTCGCGCCTGCTGTACCGGGGGTATAATCTGCATCACTGCCATCAGGCGGCGGTCACGGTCGTCAATGCACACGCACAGGCGGAGGCTTTGACACGCATCGAGGGAGCGCTGACCGAGGAAGAAACTTCCATTGTCCGCCGTGGGCGCAATACCCACGCGCACCACGCTGCGCCCCGAAATCAGACCGCCATGGATTATCAGGCGGCAACGGCGCTGGAAGCCCTCGTCGGGTATCTGTACCTGACTGGGCAGGAGACGCGGCTGCTTGAACTGTTCCGAAAAAGTCAGGAGGTTGCATCATGCCCCGCTCAACCATGAAAGTTGCCCTGATTCGCCATACGCTTTCGCCGGAGGAGGTCGTGGCGCTCGGCGCTCGGCTGTGTTACTCCCGCGCGACGGTGGACAGTTTGCAGCAGCGCGTCAGCCGTGACGACCAGAGCGAGTTCGTCAGCCGGATTTTGTCGATGGGGCATGAATCCGTGCTGGAACATGCCAGCTTCACCTTTGCGATGGAGGGCGTTTCGCGCGTCCTGCTGGCGCAGATTACCCGCCACCGGCTCGCCAGCTTCTCAGTGCAGAGCCAGCGCTACGTCAGCTATGAGAAGGGCTTCGGCTACATCGTTCCGCCGAAAATCGAGGCGCTGGGCGAAGACGCCGTCGCGGAGTTTGAGCGGCAGATGGACACCATGCATCAGTGGTATACTGGGTGGCAGGAGAAGCTCGGCGCGGGCGAGGGCGGCAATGAGGATGCCCGATTCGTGCTGCCCGGCGCTTGCGAAACGCGCATGATGGTGACGATGAACGTGCGCGAGCTGCGGCACTTCTTCAGCCTGCGCATGTGCAGCCGCGCGCAGTGGGAAATCCGTGCGCTGGCGACGGAAATGCACCGCCTGTGCATGGAAATTGCCCCGGCGCTGTTTGCGGACGCGGGGCCCGGATGCCTGCGCGGCGCGTGTCCGGAAGGGGAAAAATCCTGCGGCAAGGCAGGGGAGATTCGCCGGACAAGGCGCGAATGGCTCGATTCGCTGGCAGACGAACAGAAAAAGCAGAATCAATCAACCGACAATGAATAAGAATAGAGGAATTTGAAATATGGCATACTATGACAATGCACCGTCCCACAAGCCGCAGGGCAAGAAGTCCTTTGGGCGCGAAAAGTGGGTGGAAGAAGGCTCGGAGTACCGCGGGGCGCGCCACGGCGGCCGTCCCAGCGGCAAGCGCGACGACAACCGTGCGTATGGCGAAAAGAAGTCGTTCGGCGACCGCAAGCCTTACGGCGAGAAGAAGTCGTTCGGCGACCGCAAGCCCTATGGCGAGAAGAAGTCGTTCGGCGACCGCAAGCCTTACGGCGAGAAGAAGTCCTATGACGACCGCAAGCCCTACGGCGAGAAGAAGTCCTATGGCGACCGCAAGCCCTACGAGCGCCGCGACCGCTATGATCGCCGCCCGGAAATGGCCGACGAGCGTCCGGCACCGTCCTATCGCGATTCGGAGTATCGCCCGGTGGCTGTTGCGCCCGTGATGGCGCAGCCCGTGGCGGAAGAAGCAGTGCAGGAGAACCTGCTGGCAGGGCGCAACCCGATTCGCGAGGCGCTCAAGGCTGGTCGTGATATCGAAAAGCTGCTGGTGCAGAAGGGCGAGCTGACCGGCTCTGCGCGCGAAATCGTGCAGATGGCGAAGGAAGCGCACATCCCGGTGCAGGAAGTGGAACATCAGCGCCTGAACGAGCTGGCGAAGAACCATCAGGGCATGGTGGCGTTCGCGTCGGCGTACCAGTACAGCACGGTCGAGGCGATGCTGGCGGAAGCGGAGGAAAAGGGCGAAGAACCGTTCCTGATTCTGCTGGACGGCATCACCGACCCGCACAATCTGGGCGCGATTATCCGCAGTGCCGAGTGTGTTGGCGCGCACGGCGTCATTGTGCCGGAACGCCGCGCAGTCGGGCTGACCCCGGCAGCAGTCAAGGCATCCGCGGGCGCGATTGAGCACATCAAGGTTGCGCGCGTTGTGAACATGACCCGTGTGATTGAAATGCTCAAGGCGCGCAACATCTGGACATACGCGCTGACGATGGACGGCACGGACTACGAGAAGGTCAACTTCAAGGGCGGCGTGGCGCTGGTTGTCGGCAGCGAGGGCGAGGGCATCAGCCATCTCGTGCTGGAAAACTGCGACCAGAAGGTCTCCCTGCCGATGGCGGGGCATCTGGACAGCTTGAATGCGTCCGTTGCGGCGGGCGTGGTGATGTACCGCGTGCTGTCCAGCCGCCGGGCATGAAACCGCTGCTAATTGTCGATGGCTACAACGTCATTGGCGCGTGGAGCGAGGCGGAGAAAAAGGGCTGGTCGCTGGACGAATCGCGCGACCGGCTGATGCGCCAATTGGAGGACTACGCTGGATTTTCGGGCGAGGAAATCCTGCTGGTGTTCGACGGCTACCAGTCTGAGCGCACGACGACGACGGAAGAGAAACACGGTGACTTGACGCTGATTTTCACCCGCCATGGCGAAACGGCGGACAGCTACATCGAGCGCGCCGCGGCACAGACCCCGCGCTATCGGGAACTGCGCGTCGCTACGTCGGACGGGCTGGAACAATCGCAGGTGCTGTCCAGCGGCGCGAGCCGCATGACCAGCCGGGAACTGCTGCGCGAGCTGCGAGAAATGCGCAAAAGCGGCATGTCGGCGCACCAGAATCAGCCCTACATGAACCGAAACACGATTTTTTCCCGAATGCCGGAGGACATCCGCGCACGGCTGGAAAAGCTGCGGCGCGGAGAGTGAAGCGGGAGACGCGCCCTGCGCCGCCCGAAAAGCAGGTGAACAGTTTGTCAGACGATCGAATGAATGCAATGAATCAGGACAATGACCCGATGGAGCAGGAAGAGCCGATGCTGCCGGAAGACGATGCATTTTTGCTGGATTTTCCGTTGAGACAGGCTGTGCCCGGCGAACCGGAACAGCCTGCTTCCGTGCCGCTGCTGAGCAGCAGTGCCGCCCATTCGGTCTATGAGGGCATGACGGACGAGGACGTGGTGGCGCTGTGCCGCACGGGGGACTCGGTGGCGGTGGAATATCTGCTGAACAAGTACAAGAACTTCGTCCGTTCCAAGGCGCGCAGCTACTTTCTCATCGGTGCGGATCACGAGGACATCGTGCAGGAAGGCATGATTGGACTCTACAAAGCGATTCGCGACTTCCGGCCGGAGAAACTTGCGTCCTTCCGTGCCTTTGCCGAACTGTGCATCACGCGCCAAATTATCACTGCCATCAAAACCGCGACGCGCCAGAAGCATATTCCGCTGAACAGCTATGTGTCGCTCAACAAACCGCTGTACGACGAGGAAAGTGACCGCACGCTGCTGGATGTCTGCGCGGAAGGGCATTCGTCGAACCCGGAAGAGCTGATAATCAGTCAGGAGGATTTGCGCGGTATCCATCAGCGCATTGACGAGGTGCTGTCGGATTTAGAACAGGAAGTGCTGGCAGCGTATCTGGATGGGAAAAGCTATCAGGAAATCGCGGACAACCTGGGTCGCCACGTCAAGAGCATCGACAACGCCCTCCAGCGCGTCAAGCGCAAACTCGAACGTTATCTGGAGGACATGGAAGCGCAGAACAACGACTAATACTATTTCCTGCATTCGCCTGCGCCATCTGCTCGCGCCTTGGCGCATTCTCATTTGGAAATAGTATGAATCCACATAAAAATATGCAGAAAAGCAGGAGAGAAACAATTTTCCTCTTGCTTTTTTGCGCTTTTTGCGCTATGATAGATGCCAAGAACAGACGAAGGGAGCAGAAACGCCATGATGAACCGTTTCGCGGTTGGTTATTATTACGCGCTGCATCAAAAAAGCAGGGCGTGATTTGGCGTATTCTCCCGGAGATGAGAAAAGCGCCCTGCTGGCCAGAACATTGGCGGCGGGGCGCTTTCGCTGTTTTATACTAATTCTCATCTAAAGCATGTCATTCGCACAGCATCTTTTCCGCCCCGGCTTTGCTTCGTTCCGCTCGCGCGTACCTCCAGTACGCCTCACTTCACTCAGCGTTGCCGGAACGAAAAATCTGCTATGCTCGATGCCATGTTTTAGAATCGAATTAGAGTGTGTTTCTAAATTCGCCCGGCAGCATTTTCGGCATCTTTTCTTGCACTTCTGCGTCTTCAAACCTCGATTTACCGCCAGTAAACCTTCGGTTTTCATCCTTGAATTGCAAGAAAATCTGCTCGAAACTGCACCGGTCTCATTTTAGAAACACACTCTAGTATCAAATTGTAGTGGACAATGATGTCCGGAAGTATGGAGGAAACACCATGATTGTCATCTTGAAGCACGAAGCACGGCAGGAACAGATTGACCGACTGAAACAATTTCTCCTTGGCATGGGGCTGCGCATCGACGAATCGAAAGGCGAAAACAGCACCATTCTGGGGCTGGTGGGCGACACGACGCGCGTGGACGCTGACCTCATTTCCTCGCTGGATGCAGTGGAGGCTGTCCGCCGCGTTCAGGAACCCTACAAGAAAGCAAACCGCAAGTTCCATCCGCAGGATACGATGGTGGATTGCGGCGGCGTGACCATCGGACACGGCTTGTTCCAGATTATCGCCGGCCCCTGCTCCGTGGAGAGCGAAGAGCAGATGGTCACGGTTGCCAAGGCGGTCAAGGCGGCGGGTGCAACGCTGCTGCGCGGCGGCGCGTTTAAGCCGCGCACCAGCCCGTATGCGTTTCAGGGCCTGCATGAGGACGGTTTGAAGCTGCTGCTGAAAGCGAAGGAAGCAACGGGACTGCCCGTTGTGACGGAAATCATGGATGCCTCGCATCTGCCGCTGTTCGACGATGTGGACGTTATTCAGGTTGGCGCGCGCAACATGCAGAACTTTGAGCTGCTGAAGGTGCTGGGCAAGACGCATAAGCCGATTCTGCTCAAGCGCGGGCTGGCGAACACGATTCAGGAGTGGCTGATGAGCGCTGAGTACATCATGGCAGGCGGCAACGACCAAGTCATCCTGTGCGAACGCGGCATCCGCACTTATGAGACGGCGACGCGCAACACGCTGGATTTGTCCTGCATACCGGTGCTGCGCGAAAAGACGCATCTGCCGATTCTGGTTGACCCCAGCCACGCGACGGGCGTTGCGCGACTGGTGAAGCCGATGGCGATGGCAGCGACGGCGGCGGGTGCGGACGGCTTGATGATTGAGGTACACAATGACCCGAAACACGCGCTGTGCGACGGTGCGCAGTCGCTGACGCCGGAGGAATTTGCGGACGTGGTGCGCCGTGTGCGGGGAATCCGTGCGGTGGTGGAGGAGTAAGAAATGGACGAACTGCGACTGGCAATCCCGGACGAATCACTGTTTGATGAAATTGCCGCGTATCGGCAGGCGATGCTGGAAGCAGACAGCAGCATGGACGGCTGCGGGCCGCTGAAGCGCATGGAAAATCCGGCGGAGTGGCTTGCGTTCTGCCGTCAGCTCGATAATCCGGCAACAACCCCACCAAACTGGGTGCCGATGACGCAGTTCGTCTGCCTTCGCGGGGCAAAAATCGCTGGGATGATTCAGGTACGGCGCGAATTGAACGACTTCCTGCGCGAGTACGCGGGGCATATCGGCTATTCGGTGCGGCCGGATGAGCGGCAGCAGGGCATCGCGACGTGGATGCTGCACAACGTGCTGACGTACTGCCGCGAAATCGGCTTAAAGCGGGTGATGGTCGCCTGTGAACCGTGGAACGTGGGCAGCCGCAAGACAATTTTGCGTAACGGCGGCGTCTACGAGAAAACGGTGCATGAAGACGGCGAGAATATCGACTTGGAGCATTACTGGATTTCACTGACATGAACGAAGCGCGTCTGGCAGAAACGTCAGGCGCGCTTTTTCGATGCGAGCAGTTGAAGTTCATCTTGCAATGCCGCACGGAACTCCTCCGCCAATGGGCGAATGTCGCCGCTGGCATCGCAGCGCAGGACAATTCGCCGGACGCAGCGCGGGTCGTCAATGGGTAGTAGCTTGATGCCGTCGCCCGGTGCGCCCCATGTGTATTCCGGCCAGAACCCAACGCCGCAGCCGAGCGAAATCAGGTTGCGGACGGTCGACGGCCCGGTGCACTCGTAGGCATACTGCGGCATGAATCCACTCTGCTGGCAAAGCTGGCTGCACTGCTCCCGGAAACGGCGGTTGCCCATCACGCTGATGAACTCCTGCCCGCGCAGGTCGTTCAGGCGCAGGGAGGTTTGCGCTGCGAGCGGGGAGGACTGCGGCACGGCGAGCAGAATTCGCTCATGAAACCCGTCGTCGCCGTTCATCCCGTCAGAATCCACCAGCAGGTCATACGGCGGATGCGCCGCGTCGCTGATGCGGGGGAGCAGTGTCATTGCAAAATGCACGTCCGGGTGTGTCTGGCGGAAGCGAACGGCGACGTCCGTCACCAAATCCGACGCAGCAAGCACACACACATGCAGTGTTCGCGCCTGCTGATTCGCCATCTGCCGCATCATTTCCGGAATGTGCGAAAGTTGATTCAGCGGCTGTTGCAATTCGTCCGCCAGCCGTTGACCGTAGGGCGTGAGCGCAATGCCGCGCCCCTTGCGCGCAATCAGCGGCACACCCAATTCGCTCTCCAGCCGCTGCACCGATTTCGTCAGCGCGGGCTGCGCAATGTGCAGCGCTTCGGCGGCGCGCGTCATGTGCTGCATTTGCGCAACGGTCAGGAAGTACGTCAGCTGGGTCAGTTCCATCAATCATTCCTCCAAAATATGAATGCCATAGCAATTATATATTTTACATCATGGCTTGTCAAGCGTAAAATGAGCGATGGATTACGCACAGAAAGAAGGCATTCCTCATGAAGGATTTGACCGTCGGCAAGCCCGGCCGGGTGCTGCTGGCTTACTCGCTGCCCCTGTTCGGCAGCATCATCTTCCAACAGCTCTACAACATCGCGGACAGCTTTGTTGCGGGGCATTTCATCAGCACCGAGGCGCTTGCCGCTGTCGGCAACAGCTCCGAAATCACGCTGATTTTCATCGCCATCGCGTTCGGCTGCAACATCGGCACATCCGTCGTGACGGCGAACTTGTTTGGGCAGAAGGAAATGAAGCAGGTGCATACCTGCGTGACGACCGCGCTCATCTTCTGCGGCATTCTCGGCGTGGTACTGAGTGCTGTCGGAATGCTGACGTCCGAATGGATGCTGACACTGCTTGACACGCCTGTGGAGACGATGAAGGACTCCGTGGCGTACATCCAAATTTACCTCATGAGTTATGTTTTCCTGATGCTCTATCAGGTCGCGACGGGCATTTTCTCCGCCTTGGGGGACTCCAAAACGCCGTTCTACTTCCTCGCAGTGTCCTCGATTGCGAATATTTTTGTGGATATCATCTTCGTCCGTGATTTCCACATGGGCGTGCCCGGCGTGGCATGGGCGACGTTCCTGTGCCAGTCCATCAGCGGCATTGTCGCCGTGGTTTTCGTACTGAAGAAGGTGCGTGAGGTCGTCGGCGGCGAGAAATGCCCGCTTTTCTCCGGAGTGCTGCTGAAAAAGATGTTGATTATCGCCATCCCCAGCGCGATTCAGCAGAGCTTCATCAGCGTCGGCAACATCCTTGTGCAGCGCGTCATTAACGGCTTCGGCACGGCGTGCATGGGTGGCTACACGGCGGCAATCAAGCTCAACAACATGTTCGTCACGTCAGTGACGGCGCTGGGCAACGGCATGAGCAACTACACCAGCCAGAACCTCGGCGCGGGCAAGAACGAGCGTGTGCGCCACGGCTGCCGCAGCGGCGTCGCCATCGGCATGACGATGGGCGCGCTTTTCGCGGTTGTGTTCTATGTCTTTGCGAAACCGCTGGTTTATGCGTTTATCAGCGACGGCAACTTGGAAGCGGTCGATGTCGGCGTGGACTTCCTGCATATTGTCACGCCGTTCTATATGTTCCTGTCGATTAAGCTGATGGTGGACGGCGTGCAGCGCGGTGCGGCGCGGATGCTGCAATTCATGATTGCGACGCTGTCGGACTTGTTCCTGCGGGTGGTGCTGTCGTTTACGCTGTCGCCGATTTTCTGGATTCGCGGCGTGTGGTATTCGTGGCCGGTCGGCTGGGTCGTCGGGATTGTGCTGTCGGCGACGCTGTACTTGGTTTGGGCGCGTAAATTAACGGCAGGGGAAGAAAAAACGCCGATAAAGGCAGAGTAAGGGAAGTACGCTCAAGCCGGGACGCCGAAAAAGGGTCAAGGGACAATGTCCCTTGCGGGGTCAAGGGGCGGAGCTCCCTTGTGGGGTTTGGGGCAACGCCCCAACTGCTCCACGGGCGACCAATTCCAAGAAAGTCGCCAACAAAGGCGCAGGCAGCGAAGCGTCCCTGCCACTAATACTATTTCCAGATTCAACTGCGCCATCTGCTTGCGCCTTTTCCCTTCTGGCGTCCGCTCATTCCACTTAGCGTAGCGCTGCTACGCTGCGTTTCATTCACGTTAGCCAGAATGAAAAATTCGCGGCGCATCTTGGCGCATTTTCATCTGGAAATAGTATAACTTCGCGCGTCCTCAGACGCGCCCCCAAGCTGCTCATTCGACCACTTGCACATTGTCGCGCCAAATGGGCGCGACCGACCAGCATCGAGAGACGATTCCTGTGCTGGTCTTTTTCATTGCAGGGGATTTCGCGTCTGCGGACGCGACAAGGGGGCTTTCCGCTCGCCCCCTTGACCCCTTCGGGCTGATACTATTTCCAGATTCACCTGCGCCATCTGCTTGCGCCTTTTCCCTTCTGGCGTCCGCTCATTCCACTTAGCGTAGCGCTGCTACGCTGCGTTTCATTCACGTTAGCCAGAATGAAAAACTCGCGGCGCATCTTGGCGCATTCTTATCTGGAAATAGTATGAACACTTCCATACTTGACTTTATCCGCTGCAAGGGAAACGAACTTCCCCAAAAAAAGCAAAAAACGCATCCCGACAATCCCCTTGTGCAGGAGAGGATTGCCGGGATGCTTGCATATCATCGAATTACTCGCATGCCGCTTCAAATGCCTCGAAGAATTCCGGGCAAGACCAAGTACCGCACGATGCAATCTTGTCGTTCTTCACCGTGAACTGATAAACCAGCCCGTTGTCCAGTTCAATCAGCAGAGACTGCTTCGCGCTCAGCGATCCGCTGCTTTCGTACGTCGCGTCATTCAGCAGCAGCGAAATCAGGTCAGCGCAGACACTCGTGTCCGTAATCGTGCCGACGCCGCTCAACTCAATGCTCGCGACGTGTCCGCTTAACTGCATCACGTCCGCAAGCGTCTCCGAACCCTTCAGCGCGTTGCCGTTGAAGCTCACACGCTGGAAGAGCCGCATCTGCCCGTCAACTTCTGCCGCGACAAACGTGCTGCTCATGCCGCTGATGCCGTATACCTCCGTGCCGACCGCTGCCTTGTTAGAGAGCATGACATTCGTGCCGGACAAAGACGGTTCGGTCGTGTACTCCGCAATCGTGCCTAAACTTGCGCCTAACAGGCTGGAGGACACACTGCGCGGCGAGGTCATCATGCGGTAGTAGCTGCCGTTCACGCCAATCAGCGGGAAGGTACTGCCGTCGCTGCTGCTCGACCATAGGTTGCGGTAGGAGGGTACGGACTGCTTCTGCCCGATGGATACGTCGCTGCCGGTCAGGTCAGCGCGGAGCGTCCGCTCGGTGGCGGTCGGCTTGTCGCCCAAGGGGCTGGATTGAATCAGCGGTGTATTCGCAGGGGAGGACAACAGGGGAGAAAGCCCCACGAACAGCGCTACTGCCGCGGCGCACACGCCCGCGACTGACACAAAGCGGCGCACCGGGAAAGATTTCTTCTGACGGGATGCACGGGAATCGCGCACCGCCATCTGGATTCGATTGCTCAGCTCTGTCCCGGCGGTCAGACCTGCCAGCGACTGGTTTACCGTGTCGGGCAGATTCCGGAGCTGGGCTTCGAACTGCTCGTTCTGCTCAGGATGCTTCTTCACCGGGCATCGCCTCCTTTCAAAAGAATGGATTCAAGTTTTTTGCGCCCGCGGCTCAGGCGGGATGAAATCGTGCCTTCCGGCAGCTCCAACATTTGGGCAATCTCGGCAATGTTCATGCCCTGATAATAATGCAGGAGGATAACTTCCTTGAAGGTCGCGGGAAGCTGGTTGATGGCGGCCATCATCGCCTGCTGGTCGTCGCGGCGGGAAAACTCATCCGGCGCAGGAATCAGCTCGAACGTCGGCCCGCCCAGAATGACGCGCTTGAGCCAAGCGCCGCGCCATAAATCGCGGCAGCGGTTCAGCGCTACCTTCAGCAGCCACGATTTTTCCCGCCCCGGCTGCAGCAACGGATGCGTTGTCATCAGCCGCACGAACACGTCCTGACAGACATCCTCCGCTTTTTCGCGGTCGGAAAGGTAGAAGTAGCAGACGCGGAGCACATCGGTGGCGTACTGATCATAGAGCCGGGCAAAGTACGCGGGGTCATCCCGCACATCTGGTATCGGTTGATAAGAATCATCCAGCCCCTTTGCGGCGGCGGGTGAATCGAGGGCCTGCTGCACGGCAGATTCCTCCTTGTGCTTTGAGGTGGGTTCACTCATCTAACGATTGACGCCTCCCTTCCATTCCCGGAATTTCAAATTTTTTTGCGGATTTCAGGAAGAATTATACCACGCATCACAGAAAACTGCAAGCACAGGCAGAATGTCCCTCTTGTCAGCGGAAAAGAAATGTGCTATGATTGCGTTTGCCCTGTCAACAAAGGGGAAAAGGAGTCGAAAACATTCATGATTCGCACGGTCATTCACATTAACGAAGAACTCTGTTCCGGCTGCGGGCTTTGCGCCGCGGCGTGCAAGGAAGGCGCGATTGCCATGGTGAACGGCAAGGCAAGGCTGATTCGCGACGACTACTGCGACGGGCTGGGCAACTGCCTGCCCGCGTGTCCCGTGGGCGCCATCAGCTTTGTGCAGCGCGAAGCCGCCGCGTTCGACGAGGAAGCGGTCAAGGAACATCTGGCACGCAAGCAGCAGGTGAGCGGCTGCCCCGGCATGAAGGTGCGCACGATGAAGCGCACCGCCGCGAATGAATCCGCTGAAAACGCGGACAATGGGAGCCGCCTCCGCCAGTGGCCAGTGCAGATTCGCCTCGCGCCGGTCAGCGCCGCTTTCTATCAGGGCGCGGATCTGCTGATTGCGGCGGACTGCACCGCGTATGCCTACGGGCGCTTCCATCAGGACTTCATCCGCGACCGAATCGTCCTCATCGGCTGCCCGAAGCTCGACGATACGGATTATTCCCTGAAACTCACCGACATTCTCGCGAAAAACGAAATTCGTTCCGTGACCGTTGTGCGCATGGAAGTACCCTGCTGCGGCGGTATTTCCTACGCGGCGGAGAAAGCCGTCGCCCGCTGCGGGAAAAAACTGCCGGTGCAAATCATCACCATCGGCACGGACGGGGAGATTTGCAGATAATACTAATTCTCATCTAAAGCATGTCATTCGCACAGCATCTTTTCCGCCCCGGCTTTGCTTCGTTCCGCTCGTGCGTACCTCCAGTACGCCTCGCTTCACTCAGCTTTGCCGGAACGAAAAATCTGCTATGCTCGATGCCATGTTTTAGAATCGAATTAGTATAAATCCCATCAAAGTGGTTAATTTATTGAGAAAATGCGCACGGATGTCTTGAAAAGCCCCGGCAAATGTGGTAAAATACACCCTGTGCGTATAGATTCAAGAACGCATGACCGGGTCAGCTGACCCGACGAGAGCGCAGGAGGGAACAAATTCCGATGAGCACCAATTTTGAAAAGATTTCCAGCAACAAGGTGAAGCTGACCTTTGTTGTCCCCGCTGAAGATTTCGACAAGGCCCTGAATCAGGCTTATCTCAAGGATCGCAGCAAGATTAACGTCCCTGGCTTCCGCAAGGGCAAGGCGCCCCGCGCGGTCATCGAGCGTATGTATGGCGAAGGCGTGTTCTATGATGACGCGCTGGACGCGATTTTCCCGGCGCTGTATGCCGAAGCCATCAAGGAACACAACATCGACGTTGTGGATCGTCCGCAGGTGGATGTGCAGGAAATCGGCGCGGGCAAGGAACTGAAGTTCACCGCGGAAGTTTTCGTGCGTCCGGACGTGACGCTGGGCGAATACAAGAATCTGACGGTTGAAGTGGAGCCGAAGGAAGTCGTCACCGAGGACGAAATTCAGGCGCGCATCAGCCAGGATCAGCAGAAGGGCGCGCGTACCATCGACGTGACTGACCGCGGCGTGGATTACACCGACACCGTGAACCTCGACTACGCGGGCAGTGTGGACGGCGTTCCGTTCGAGGGCGGCACGGCGCAGGGTCAGACCCTGAAAATCGGCAGCGGCGCGTTCATTCCGGGCTTTGAAGAGCAGATGGTCGGCATGACCGTCGGCGAAGAGAAGGACTTGAACGTCACCTTCCCCGAAAAGTATCATGCGGAGAACCTTGCGGGCAAGAACGCCGTGTTCCATGTCAAGGTGAACAGCATCACCAAGACCGAACTGCCGGAGCTGGATGACGACTTCGCGCAGGATAACGGTTTCGACACCTTCGACGCTTACAAGGCGGATGTCGCCAAGAAGCTGCAGGAGATTGCCGACACCAACTACGATGTCGAAATCGAGAATGCGCTGATTGAAAAGGCGGTTGCCAACGCCCAGATGGACATTCCGGCAGCGATGATTGACGATCAGCTGAACTACGTCATGCGTGACGTGGAATACTCCATGATGCGTCAGGGTCTCCGTATGGAAGACTACCTGAAGTACACGGGTCAGACCCGCGAGCAGATGGCGCAGCAGTACCGCGGCGAAGCGGAAAACCGCGTGAAGATTCAGCTGGTGCTGGAAGCCATCCGCAAGGCGGAGAACATTGAGCCCACTGCCGAGGACATCGACGAGCAGAGCGCGAAGCAGGCCAAGCGCGCTGGTCAGGAAGTGGAAGCCTTCAAGGCGAATCTGACCGACGAGCACAAGGCGTACATGTCCGATCTGGCCGCCATCCAGAAGGTGTGCGACCTGATGAAGGCTGGCGCGACCGTTGTGGACAAGAAGCCGGAAGAAGCGGCGGAGACTGCGGAAGAAATCAAGACCGAGGAGTAATCCCCTAATTTTACGCTGATGAACGCGGGAGACAGGTCACGCCAGTCGCGACCGCTCCCGCGTCTTTCAGAATATACAGAAAACGGGGCAGGAGCAAAAAATGCGCCGCACGCATAGGTGCGCCCCAAACGGCGTACACTGAGCGGGAAAAATGCGCGGGAAAGCCCCTGCTATCCATGCTGCAAGGACAAATATGCAGCGAGGAGGGATAACGCAATGAATCTGATCCCCTATGTGGTCGAACAGACCAACCGCGGCGAGCGGTCGTATGACATTTATTCCCGCCTGCTCAAGGATCGCATTATCTTCTTGGGCGGCGAAATCAACGACGACGTGGCGAACACCGTCGTGGCGCAGATGCTCTTTCTGGAAATGGAAGACCCGGATGCCGATATCTGCCTGTACATCAACAGCCCCGGCGGTTCGGTGACGGCTGGTATGGCAATTTATGATACCATGCAGTACATCAAGCCGCAGGTACGCACGGTGTGCATCGGCATGGCGGCGTCGATGGGCGCGTTCCTGCTCATGGCGGGTCAGAAGGGCAAGCGCTGCGCTCTGCCGAACAGCGAAGTTATGATTCATCAACCGCTGGGCGGTGCGCAGGGTCAGGCGACGGACGTGCAGATTCAGGCAGAATGGCTGCTGAAAACGAAGGAAAAGATGATCCGCATGAAGGCTGAAATGACGGGGCAGGATATTGAGCGCATCCGCCGCGACGTGGAACGCGACCACTTCATGTCTGCGCAGGAAGCCCTCGAATACGGGATCATTGATGAAATCTTCGATCCCCGCAAGAAGACAAATTGACAGCTTGAGAGGTAGAAGATGGCAAAAGACGATATGACCCGTACGCCGCTGAAACGGTGCAGCTTCTGTGGCAAGACGGAACGCCAGGTCATGCGGATGGTGGCAGGTGCGAACAACGTTTGCATCTGCAACGAGTGCATCATGCTCTGTCAGGAGATTATCTCCGACGCAATGCCGATGATGCACTCCGGGCATCCGCAGCAGGAGCAGAAGTTCGACCACCTGCCGTCCCCCGCAGAAATGAAGCAGGTACTGGATGATTATGTCATCGGGCAGGAACATGCCAAGCGTGCCCTGTGCGTGGCGGTGTACAACCATTACAAGCGCATCGGCCAGCGCCCCGGCAAGGATGATGTTGAACTGCAGAAGTCGAACATTCTGATGGTGGGGCCGACGGGTTGCGGCAAGACGTTTCTGGCGCAGACACTCGCACGCATCCTGAATGTGCCGTTCGCGATTGCTGATGCAACGAGCCTGACTGAAGCCGGCTACGTCGGCGAAGACGTGGAGAATATCCTGCTTCGCCTGATTCAGGCAGCGGATTACGACATTGACGCGGCACAGCGCGGCATCATCTACATTGACGAAATCGACAAAATCGCCCGCAAGAGCGAAAATCCGTCGATTACGCGCGATGTCAGCGGCGAGGGCGTGCAGCAGGCGCTGCTGAAAATCCTCGAAGGCACGCTTGCCTCCGTTCCGCCGCAGGGTGGCCGCAAGCATCCCCAGCAGGAAATGATTCAGATTGACACGACAAACATCCTCTTTATCTGCGGCGGCGCGTTCGACGGCATTGTGCCGATTATCGAGAGCCGCACGGGCAAGAAGAACCTCGGCTTCGGCGCGGAGCTGACCAGCAAGACGCCGGAGGGAAGCACGGATGCGCTGAAAAAGCTGCGCCCAGAGGATTTGACGAAGTTCGGTCTGATTCCGGAATTTGTCGGTCGTCTGCCGATTACAGTGACGCTTGACGCGCTGGATGAGGACGCGCTGGTGCGAATTCTGACCGAGCCGAAAAACGCGCTGTGCAAGCAGTACCAGAAGCTGCTGGGACTCGACGGTGTGGAGCTGACGTTCGATGACGACGCAGTGCGGGCGATTGCGCACATGGCAATTGAGCGCAAGTGCGGCGCACGCGGTCTGCGCGCGATTATCGAGGATGTCATGCTGGACACGATGTTCGATTTGCCAGGCCGCCGGGAAATCTGCGGCTGCGAAATCACGGCGGATTCCGTGAACGGCAAGTGCGAGCCGAAACTTATCGAGGGCAAGCGGCACAAGCTGGGCAGCCGGACGGCGAAGCGCAAGATGGAAGAAAACGCGCTGGCGGAACAGCCTGACGTGTGCTAATCGAATATTGAACCAATCAAAAAGGGCGAATCTGCGGGAAATGCAGGTTCGCCTCTTTTCGTATGCAATTACTTGTGATACGCCGTCACGTTCAGAATGTCCTCGGCGCGCTTGACCTGCTCGTCGGTCGGCGTCGGAACGCCTTCCAGCGGGTAGGGGATGCCGAGCTTCTGCCACTTCGACACACCCAGCGTGTGGTACGGCAGAATTTCCACACGGCTGACCGTCTTGAGGCTTGCGATAAAATCACTCATCTTGCGCAGGTCGTTCTCGTCGTCGGTCACACCCGGCACGAGAACGTGGCGAATCCACATTTCCTTGCCGTTGTCGGACAGATAGCGCGCCATGTCGAGGATGTTCGCGTTGTCCTTGCCGGTCAGCTCCACATGCAGCTTGCTGTCGAACTGCTTCAGGTCGAGCATGAACAGGTCGGTCAGGCTCATCAGCTCATTGAAGCGGTCGAGCCACTCCGGGTCGCGGCGGAAGGGCTGACCTGCCGTGTCCACGCAAGTGTGCACGCCCTCTTTCTTCATCAGCCGGAAGAACTCGGTCACGAAGTCCAGCTGCACCAGCGGTTCACCGCCGGAAACGGTGATGCCGCCGTTGTTCTTCCAGTAAGGCTTGTAGCGAATCGCCTTGTCGAACAGCTCGCGTGCGGTCATTTCCTTCGTTTGGCTGATAGAAGAAGGGCACCATGTATCGGGGTTATGGCAGAATTTGCAGCGCAGCGCACAGCCGTAGAGGAAAACGGCGCAGCGAACGCCGGGGCCATCCACCAACGCGAAAGATTCAAACGAATGAATACGTCCCTTGATGTTGGGATTCGGATTGCTCATGTTTCTAAACTCCTTGCGAGGGATTCGGGCGGATAATCCGCCACCTCTATTATACCCGAAAAAGCGCACCTGTAAACAGGAAAAGTCGCTTTTCTGGGAAAATTCGTGCCTCTGGACAGAAAAAACCCGGCGGAAGTTGCCGTCCGCCGGGTGAAGGTTTTCAACAGGGGATTACATGCGGGTGTGGCAGGTACGGGCGATAACGTCCAGCTGCTGCTCACGGGTCAGGTCGATGAACTTCACGGCATAGCCAGAAACACGGATGGTGAAGTTCGCGTATTCTTCCTTCTCCGGATGCTCCATGGCGTCCAGCAGCTTTTCCTTGCCGAACACGTTCACGTTCAGGTGATGCGCACCCTGATCGAAGTAGCCGTCCATGACCTGCACGAGGTTGTTCACGCGCTCGCCGGCAGCATGGCCCAGCGCATCGGGGTTGATGGTCTGGGTGTTGGAGATGCCGTCCAGCGCCCAGTGATAGGGCAGCTTCGCGGTGGAGTTCAGGGACGCAACCAGACCATTCTGCTCCGCGCCGTAGGAGGGGTTCGCACCGGGCGCGAGGGGCGTCCAAGCGCGGCGGCCGTCAGGCGTAGAACCGGTGGCCTTGCCGTACACGACGTTGGAGGTGATGGTCAGGATGGAGGTGCTGGGCTCGGAATTGCGGTAGGTGTGATGCTTCTTCACCATGTCGATGAAGGTCTTCAGCAGCCACTTGGCGATGTCGTCCGCACGGTCGTCGTCGTTGCCGTACTTCGGGAACTCGCCCTCGGTCTTGTAGTCGTAAACCATGCCGGATTCGTCGCGGATAGCGGTGACCTTGGCATACTTCAAAGCGCTGATAGAGTCAACGCAGTGAGAGAAGCCAGCGATACCGGTCGCGAAGGAGCGCTTCACATGGGTATCGATCAGCGCCATTTCAGCCGCTTCGTAGTAGTACTTGTCGTGCATGTAGTGGATCAGGTTCAGCACGTTGACATACAGGCCAGCCAGCCAGTCGAGCATACGCAGGTAAGCGGGCTTGACGATGTCCCAAGTCAGTTCATCGGTGGTGATGGGCGCGTAGCAGGGACCAACCTGGGTCTTCAGCTTCTCGTCCATGCCGCCGTTGATGGCGTACAGCAGCGCCTTCAGCAGGTTCGCGCGAGCGCCGAAGAACTGCATCTCCTTGCCGGTCTGGGTAGCAGACACGCAGCAGCAGATGGAGTAGTCGTCGCCCCAGACGGGCTTCATCACGTCATCGTTCTCATACTGGATGGAAGAGGAGACGATGGAGATGTGCGCCGCGTACTTCTTGAAGGCTTCCGGCAGACGGGAGGTGTACAGAACGGTCATGTTGGGTTCCGGAGACGGGCCCATGTTTTCCAGCGTGTGCAGGAAACGATAGTCATTCTTGGTGACCATGGAACGGCCGTCCAAACCAGTGCCGCCGACTTCCAGCGTCGCCCAGACGGGGTCACCGGAGAACAGCTCCTGATAGGAGGTGATGCGGGCGAACTTGACCATACGGAACTTCATGACGATGTGGTCAACCAGCTCCTGCGCCTCGGCCTCGGTGATGACGCCGTTTTCGAGGTCACGCTCGACATAAATGTCGAGGAAGGTGGAGATACGGCCGACAGACATGGCAGCGCCGTTCTGGGTCTTGATGGCGGCCAGATAGCCGAAGTACAGCCACTGGAACGCTTCGTGCGCGTTGCTGGCGGGCTTGGAGATGTCGTAGCCGTAGGACGCGGCCATGACCTTCATGTCCTTCAGGGCGTTCACCTGCAGGGTGATTTCCTGACGCTGACGGATGACGTCGTCGGTCATCGTGCCGTCGCCGCAGTTGGCGAAATCATGCTGCTTTTCAGCAATCAGCACGTCGATGCCGTACAGCGCAACACGGCGATAGTCGCCCACGATACGGCCGCGGCCATAGGTGTCCGGCAGACCGGTGATGATGTGGGACTTGCGGGCCGCGCGCATTTCAGGCGTGTATGCCATGAAGACCGCGTCGGAGTGCGTCAGGTGATATTCGGTGAAGATCTTGTGCAGTTCGGGAGCGGGGGTGTAGCCGTTCTCGGTGCAGGACTGTTCCGCCATGCGGATGCCGCCGAAGGGCATGAAGGCGCGCTTCAGGGGCTTGTCCGTCTGAAGACCCACGACCTTCTCCAGATCCTTCAGGTCTTCGTCGATGTAGCCGGGCTTATGGGAAGTCAGGGTAGAAACAATCTCGGTGTCCATATCCAGGACGCCGCCCTTGGCGCGTTCTTCCTTCTGCAGCTTCTGCAGAGCGCCCCACAGCTTGTCGGTCGCTTCGGTCGGGCCGACCAGGAAGGATTCGTCACCGTCGTAAGGCTTATAGTTCTTCTGGATGAAGTCGCGAACGTTGACTTCTTCCTTCCAGATGGAACCCTTGAAGCCATTCCACTGCTCAAAATTGTACATGATGGTTGACCTCCTGATGTTGAAATGTGTGCCGGAAACCGGCGAATGAACGCCGCCGTCCCCAAATCATCCGCGTGGATGGGGGTCAGTAGGGAACTGCTTCCGAACCACAGATATTCTATCACAAGATGTTGTATAATGCAATAGGCAAAATCACAAAACGCGCAAAAAATCGACAACTTCATGAAAAGCCTTACAAACCCTTGAAAATGGCGGGTTTTCGGTTGATACGGCAAGAATGCGGGCGAAAGAATGCCGCTTTCGCGGATGAAAGCGGTACACTATATCTTGTGGTGTGGACAGCGCGGACAAACAAGGACTGTATCCACTGCGGAAAGAAAAATTGCAGCAAAAGCGTCATCCGGGCATGGTTTTGCGCCGCTTCGGGCATACTGCGGTCGATGAAATGCAAGGGAGGTTTTGCGCATGTTTGCAACAATGCTGGTCGTCATCCAGCTGCTGGTGTCGGTGGTGGTGGGACTGTACTTTTTCCGGCAGCTGCGCCAGTCGCGGCAGAAAGAGCCGGCGCACGGGCGGGAGAGCAACCGCGAAATGGAGCGGATGCGCCACCTGCGGTCGATTCACCTGTCAGAGCCGCTGGCGGAGAAGGTGCGCCCGACGAAAATGAGCGACGTGATTGGTCAGGAGGACGGCATTCGCAGCCTAAAAGCGATTCTCTGCGGCGCGAATCCGCAGCATGTGCTGATTTACGGCCCGCCCGGCATCGGCAAGACCTGCGCGGCGCGGCTGGTGCTGGAGGCGGCGAAGCAGTCGCAGGGGACACCCTTCCGCGAGGATGCGCCGTTCATCGAGGTGGATGCGACGTGCGTGCGCTTTGATGAACGCGCGATTGCCGACCCGCTCATCGGCAGTGTCCATGACCCGATTTATCAGGGCGCTGGGCAGCTGGGCGCACAGGGCGTGCCGCAGCCCAAGCCCGGCGCGGTCACCAAAGCGCATGGCGGGGTGCTGTTTCTGGATGAAATCGGCGAACTGCATCCGGTGCAGATGAACAAGCTGCTGAAGGTGCTGGAGGATCGCCGCGTGATGCTGGACAGCGCTTATTATAATCCGGATGACGCGACGATTCCGCGCTATATCCACGACATTTTCCACAATGGGCTTCCGGCGGATTTTCGGCTTGTCGGCGCAACGACGCGCAGCCCGTCAGAAATCAGCCCCGCTCTGCGCTCGCGGTGCATGGAAGTCTTTTTTCGCGCGCTGACACCGGAAGAAATTGCCCTGATTGCTTCCGGCGCGGCGGAACGCGCGGGCTGCGCGATGGCGAAGCAGGAGGCGGAAACCATCGGGCGCTATGCCGCCTGCGGACGCGACGCGGTGAACATTGTGCAGATGTGCGCGGGTCTGGCGCAAATGGATGAGCGTACGATGATTCTGCCAGAGGACGTGGCGTGGGTGGTACAGAGCGGGCATTACACCATCCACGCCCAGCAGAAGGCGGATGTCTCGAACCGCGTTGGCGTGGTGCATGGGCTGGCGGTATATGGCGAAAATCAGGGCGCGCTGCTGGATTTGGAGGCGGTCGCGACGCCGGGACACGGCGAAATCACCGTGACGGGCATTATTGATGAGGAGGAAATCGGGCAGGAGGGGCACAAGATGCGCCGCCGTTCGACGGCACACGGCGCGGCGGAGAATGTCCGCACACTGCTGAAAAGCCTCGGATACACACTGGAAAACATCGATTTGCACATCAATTTTCCCGGCGGTATGCCCGTTGACGGCCCGTCGGCAGGCGTCGCGATGGCAGTCGCGGCGGTCAGTGCGCTGACCGATACGCCGGTGGATGGCACGATGGCGGTCACGGGTGAAATTACCGTGCAGGGGAAGGTGAAGGCGGTCGGCGGCGTACCGCAGAAGGTGGAAGCCGCGTGTCAGGCAGGGCTGCTGCGCGTGCTGATTCCCAAGGAGAACGATGCGGAGACGCTGCATATCGCGGGCATTGAGGTGCAAGGAATTGACGATGTGCATCAGGCGCTGTCAGCGATGCTTGTGCACACAAAGACGGCGAAGAAGCTGATTCCCAGTCCGCTGCCGATGCCGGAGAAGGTTGCCGCGGCTGCTGCAGAACCCAGTGCGTGACGCAGAACGACGAAAAATTTACATTCTCGCAGAAAAAAATCGTTACATCATATGTTTTTTCGCTTGTCAAACCGTGGCGGAATATGTATACTATATCTTTGCCGGACGGGAAGCGCCGTTCGAGCGTGGACGCGGCATGATACGCTCTGGTTCGCCGCGTCCGATGAGGAGGAACTATGCCCAGAAAGAAAACCAATCTGACGATGCCGGTGCTGGCGCTGCGGGGGCTGATGGTATTCCCGCACATGGTGCTGCACTTTGACGTCGGCCGCCCGAAGTCTGTCGCCGCCCTGCAGGAAGCGATGATGAATGACCAGAAGATTTTCCTCGTGGCGCAGAAGGATGTGGATGACCCAGACCCTACCCCGGAAAATTTGTGCACCGTCGGCACAATCGCCAATATTCGGCAGGTGATGAATCTGCCCGGCGACAGCCTGCGTGTGCTGGTGGAGGGTGAAACGCGCGGCGAATTGACTACTGTGACGCAGGAAGACCCGTTCCTGCTGGGACGTATTCACCTGCCGAAAGTGACCGCGCCGGCGGATGAAATGGAGCTGGCGGCGCTGGTGCGCACGGCGAAGGATTATTTTGATGCCTATGCCCGCGCGAGCCAGCGGGTCAGCCAGGAGACGATTGCGTCCATCCGGGATGTGGATGACGCCGAGCAGATTGCTGACCTGATTGCCGCAAATATCCTGACGAAGCTGGAAGATCGCCAGCAGATTCTGGAAGAATTCGATATTCAGCGCCGTCTGGAACGCCTCTGCACCATTTTGAGCCGCGAAATTGAACTGACCGGCGTGGAAAAGCAGGTGCAGGAGCGCGTCAAGAAACAGATTGACAAAAACCAGAAGGATTATTATTTGCGCGAGCACATGAAGGCTATCCAGACCGAACTGGGCGATACCGACGCGACGGATGTGGAGGAGCTTCGCGAACGCGCCAAGAATACGCCGCTGAACGACGAAGCACGTCAACGCGTGGACAAGGAGCTGGAGCGCCTGTCCCGGATGACGCCCGGCACACCGGAAGTCGGCATGTCCCGGACGTATATCGAGTGGATTCTCGACCTGCCGTGGGGCAAGCAGACGACTGATAATTTGGATTTGAAGCGCGCGCGGAAGGTACTGGCGCAGGATCACTACGGGCTGGAGAAGGTCAAGGAGCGCATCGTCGAATATTTGGCGGTGCTCAAGCTCAAGCAGGATATGCGCGGCCCGATTCTATGCTTCGTCGGCCCGCCCGGCGTGGGCAAAACGTCCATCGTTCGCGCAATTGCCAAGGCAGTCGGGCGGCAGTTCGTGCAGGTGTCGCTCGGCGGCGTGCGTGACGAGGCGGAAATCCGCGGCCATCGCCGGACATATATCGGCGCGATTCCAGGGCGGATTATCTCCGGCATGAAGCAGGCTGGCACGATGAACCCGGTATTCCTGTTCGACGAAATCGACAAGATGAGCCACGATTTCCGCGGCGACCCTGCCAGCGCCATGCTGGAGGTGCTCGACGGCGAACAGAACGGCGCATTCCGCGACCACTATCTCGAACTGCCCTTCGACCTCAGCCGCGTCATGTTCATCACCACCGCCAACAGCATCGACACGATTCCCACCCCACTCCTTGACCGCATGGAGGTTATCGAAGTGCCGTCGTACACGGAAGAGGAGAAACTGCAAATCGCCAAGCGCCACCTTTTGCCCAAGCAGGTGAAAGAACACGGTCTTGATGCCGGGACGGTGAAAATCAGCGACCGCGTGATGCGCAGCCTGATTGAGGGCTACACACGCGAAGCCGGCGTCCGCACGCTGGAACGTACGATTGCCAAGGTCATCCGCAAGGCTGCCGTGACGATGCTCGACGAGGGCGAAACCGAAGTCACCGTGACCGAAAAGGTGCTGCACCAGTACCTCGGCGCGCCGCGTTTCACCCGCGAACTGCCGGAGAAAGAGCCGCGCGTGGGCATTGTCAACGGTCTTGCGTACACCACCGTCGGCGGCGAAACGCTGGAAGTCGAGTGCCTGACCATGCCCGGCAAGGGCGGTCTGCGCCTGACGGGACAGCTTGGCGATGTGATGAAGGAATCCGCCGAAGCCGCGTTCTCCTACGTCCGCGCGCACTGCGCTGATTTGGGATTGGCGGATGACTTCTACAAAGATGTTGATATCCACATCCATGTGCCGGAAGGCGCTGTGCCGAAGGATGGCCCGTCCGCGGGTGTGACGATGGCGACGGCGCTGGTGTCTGTGCTGACGGGGATTCCCGTGCGCAATGATGTGGCGATGACGGGGGAGATTACCCTGCGCGGGCGTGTGCTGCCGATTGGCGGATTGAAGGAAAAGACGCTGGCGGCGTATCGGGCGGGGATTACGACGCTGATTATTCCGAAGGAAAATCAGAAGGATTTAGAAGAGATTCCGCCGCATGTGCTGAGTCAGTTTAAGATTGTGTGCGTGGAGCAGATTGAGCAGGTGCTGGAAAATGCGCTGACGCGGATGCCGGAGCGCCGCGCTTAAAGCCCAAAGAGCAACACGCGGAAGAAGTAGGAAAGTGCGACCAACTCAATCGCGCGAAGGGGTCAAGGGGGGGACTTCGTCCCCTTTTTCTCCGCCCCTTGCGGAGTCCAGAGGCGGCGCCTCTGGTGGGGTTTGGGGCAACGCCCCAACTGTTCCTCGTCTGACCAATCCAAAAGGAAAAGTCAACAAGGCGCAGGCAGCGAAGCGTCCCTGCCAGTAACTTCGCGCTTCCTCAGAAGCGCCCCCCCAACTTGCTCTTTCAACTTGCCGCATATTGTCGCGCCCATTGGCGCGACCGAGCATCCGGAACGCCAAAAGAAGTCGCACATCCCCCAAAAGCCACTCATACCCCAAAAGGAGATACGAAATTGGAAATCAAAAAAGCAGAATTTATTACCTCTATGGTGCAGTACGGGAAATTCGAGGGCGTCGGACTGCCGCAGATTGCCGTCGCCGGAAAATCCAACGTCGGCAAAAGCAGTCTCATCAATAAGCTCTGCAACCGCCGCTCCCTCGCGCGCACGTCCCAAACGCCCGGAAAAACCCGGCTCATCAACGCCTTCCTGCTCAACGACAGCTTCCATTTGATTGACCTGCCCGGCTACGGCTTCGCAAAGGTCGATAAGCAGGAGAAACTCCGCTGGGGCAAAATGATGCAGGATTACTTCGAGCAGTCTGATGAACTGCGCCACGTCCTGTGCCTCGTGGATATCCGCCACGAGCCGACCGAGGACGATAAGCAGATGAACCTCTTCCTCCGCCAGATGGGCATCCCGTTCACCGTGATTGCCACCAAGGCGGACAAGATCAGCCGCGGCGCGCGCCAGAAGCAGCTTGCGCCTATCTGCCGCGCCTTGCTTGTGCAGCCGTGGGAGGTCATCTGCTGGTCGTCCGAAGACGGAACGGGGCGCGACCAGCTGCTGACGCTTCTGGAAAAGGTGCTTGCGCCGGAAGAAGAAGCGCCGGAAGCCTGACACGCATCTTCCATCCGCCGCATACGATGGGAACTGCCCGGAGAATCCGGCTGGATGGAGGAGTGCAGCAATGAAAAAGAAACCCAATGCCCACGCTGATGTGCCGCGCAACCTGATTTTTCCCCGCGCCGAGCTGGTCTACCTGCCCGTAACGCCGGAAGTGGCGCGCGCGGTGGAAAACGCCGTGCAAATGTCGCTGGATGCCCCGCTCAATGCGCCGAATCCGCGCCGAAGCGCCGCCGGACGCGCCATCCTGCACGCGCGCGGCGTGTCGCTTCCCGGCGTGGAGGGCATGAACCGCGGCATCCGCTGCCATCGGCCGGTGCAGGTGACAAACGGCGTGCCGCTGACAAAGGAAGCGATGTCCGTCACGGCGGAATCATCCGAAACGAGGGAGAAGCTGGAAACGCCGCTGCCCCCTGTTGCGCAGCCGACCATCAGGATTGGTACATGACAAAATGCCCCTTCCGAGACTGGAAGGGGCGAAAAAGGGTCAGCGGACGAAAATCTGCGTCACATAAACGTAACCGTTCGCGTCGTAGACGATGCCCAGCCCAACCTTCTGCCAAGCGCTGGAGAGAATGTTGCGGCGGTGTCCGTCCGAGGACATGAACGCGGCGTGCGCCTTTTCCGTGGTGGCATGGTGGGCAATGTTCTCGCCCGCACCGGAGAAGGAGTAGCCGAACGTTTTCAGCATGTCGCTGACATGACCGTAGGTGGGGGACTCGTGCGCAAAGTAATGGTTGTCACGCATGTCGGCGGATTTGATGCGCGCAATGCGGGAAAGCTCCGCGTCGAGCGTCAAAGGCGAAAGTCCCTGCGCAATTCGCTCCTGATTGAGCAAATTCAGCAGAATTTCCTCTTGCACTTGCGACGATGGTGTAGTATAATCATCCCCCGTGGAAGGTGCAGACGTTTTTACCGGCGCACTGGCAGGTGTGGCGGTTGGACGGGGTGTTGCGACGGCATCCTGCGCGGGACAGAACGTTCCGTTCGGGCGATACCATCCATCATAATCGAACTGCGACGTCGGGAAGTTCTCAGCAGCCGATAGACTGGTGAGCAACAGGGCGGACGCAGTGAAAAGCGCCGCGTACTTCTTGTTCATTGCAAGCTCCTCCAAAAGTTATTACGATTTCCAGCAAAAATCGTAACATGATTGTAACATATAACTTTTAGAGACGCAAGAAAATCCCCAGCAGCTTTCCAAGGAAATAACTACCACAGAATGTGCCGGACGGAAAAAGCACCCGGCGGTCTGAATTTTAGGAGGGAATCTTCTTATGAAGAAGTATGTTCAATGCCCGCGGTGTGAACTGAACTACATCACGACGCCCGGCGACAAGTACTGCAAGGTGTGTATGCGCGAGATGAAGGGCGAAGGCGGGCAGGACGACGTGGAAATGTGCAGCGTATGCAACGAGAATCCCGCGCTGCCGGGACGCGATATCTGCCTGTTCTGTCTGAAGGAAATGAACGCGCAGGCGGCGGAGAGCGTGGGCGCTGCGTCCGACGATTCCGGCGACGGCGACGGCGAACAGGTGACGCCGCGCAGCCTGACGGACATGGACGACGTCGGCTCGATGGACGAAATTCAGATGCTGCCGGAAGAAACCGACGGCGAATACACGAAGATGGCGGGCGAAATGACTTCTTTGGAAGGAATGCAGGAAGACGAAGCCAACGAGGATGACGACGAGGACGCGGACGACGATATGTGACCTGTCCGCGCCGCGCAAGGAGGACACATGACGCTGTTTGCCATCGGTGATTTGCATCTGCCCGGCGGCGAGGAAAAGCCGATGGATATTTTCGGCGACCACTGGGAGAATCACTTTGCGCACATCGCGGCGGATTGGCGCGCGCGTGTTAAGGACGGGGATGTCGTGCTGATTCCCGGCGATATCTCGTGGGCCATGCAGCTGGAGCGCGCCGTGCCGGACTTGCAGAAGATTGGCGCGCTGCCGGGGCGCAAGGTGCTCATCAAGGGCAATCACGATTACTGGTGGAACAGTGTCTCCAAACTGCGGCGGGTGCTGCCGGAAGGCATGAGCGCCTTGCAGCACGACGCGCTGGATATGGGGGATTTCGTCGTCTGCGGCACGCGCGGGTGGATGTTCCCCACGGGCGACGCGCCGCTTGCGCCGGAGGATGAGCGCATCCTGAACCGTGAACTGCTGCGGCTGGACATGGCGATCAGCGCGGCGGAAAAACTGGCGCAGGGGCAGAAGCCGATTGTCGTCATGCTCCACTATCCGCCGCTGCTGCTGACCGTGCTGGATACGCCGTTCACGCAGGTGCTTGCGCGGCACAGGGTGCATACGGTGGTCTACGGTCATCTGCACGGGGCAGGAATCCGCGCGGGGTTCAACGGCGAGCATGAAGGCATCCATTATCGGCTGACCTCCTGCGACGCGCTGGGCTTCCGGCTGACGGAAGTGCCGCTGATGACCACAATAAGCAATTCTTAAATATTTGTTACATCCCCCAAAAGACGGTTTATGCCGTCTTTTTTTGTTTTTGGGCGTAGAAACCACTTTTTCAGCGAAAAATATGCCCGAATGGAGAATCGCTCCCAAAAGTGGCGGACAAAATCGCTCGAAAAAGAACGACTGTTTCCCGTTTTTGGGCGATGATGACACATCGCACCTGTCGAATATTACGAAAAGATGAAAGAAAACTGGAAACGGGCAAAAATTTCATCGAAAAAAGTGCCTGCAAACACTTGCAATTTCCGAATCGCGGCGGTATGATAAGAGTGCCATTTCGTGTGATTGACGACCTATTTTGTGAATTTGGTGGGGGTGAGCGTGTGGATGAGAACCAAGTTGGGCAAAATGAATGCCTGACCCCCACTAACATGCGCACAAATGTACCCCTTTCTGATGAGCAGATTCTTGAAAAACAGAGAAAGCGTTTCCGTGGCACCTATAATCATTCGCTGGACGGCAAGGGTCGTCTGGTGATTCCGCTGGCGTTCCGGCAGGAACTGGGCGAGCGGTTTGTGATTGCACCGGAATTTGACTTCAAGTCCATTGCAATTTACCCTGAAATGGTCTTTATGCGCCTGTGCGAGCATTATGAGCGGCTGAACCGCAAGAAGAAAAATGCACAGCTGATGAACTACATGCAGTGGTTTAACTCCATGTCCTATACGGATCAGGAGTGTGACGCGCAGGGACGCGTGCTGCTGCCGGCAAAACTGCGCAGCATGATGCTGGGCGAAGAGAAGGACGTTGACATTATGGGCAACGACGACCATCTGCGCGTGGCGGCGACAATCAACAACATGGCGAACTTCGAGCTGTTCAAGGATAACCTGAATGCGACGTGGGCAGCGATTGACGAGCTGGAAGACGGCGAGGACGAGAAAGAATAACGGTTCTATCCGCTGAAGCAATGGCATTTTTCAGGCAGAGGAGGCATACAGTATGATGAACGACAGGGCGCGGCTGTGGAGCAAGCGCAAATCCGCCCCCTTCGCAGATCCGCGCGATGAGGAACGCGCTCTCCGCGAAATGCGGAAGAGCATTGACCATAGCTTTAACTTCAACATCGATTTCAAGGGTGAGCAGCCGTATATGGATAACTATCGGGCGACGGTCAGCTTCGGTGCGGGCTGCTGGCAGAACACGGGCACACGACGCCGGGCGGATGTGCCGCAGCAGCAGGAACGGCAGCACAGTATTCTCGTTTCGCGGCAGGGGCTGCATTCGGGGCTGGCGGTGCTGGTAGTGGCGGTGTGTCTGTTCGTGATGGGTGTTTTCTGGCTGAACTTGCAGTCGCAGATTCAGAACGTCAGCACCCAGATTGGTGTCCGGACGACGAACATCAACGCGAAGCAGCAGGAGAATGACACCCTGCAGGCGCAAATCAGCGTCGCGACGAAGGAACAGTCGCTTTTGCAGCGGGCGCAGAAGCTGGGGATGAAGGAAGGCAAGAACGTGCAGGTGGTGGAGATGTCCGGCGTGCCGGATGCTATCTGCGGCCTGCAGGAGGGCGCACAGAACACCATGACCACCACGGACGTGGCGCTGCTGATGCATATGCAGTAATCGAATCCGCAATCCACAGCAATAAGCCGCAAAAACGCGAATCAGGAGGACGGACATGCATCCGGAACTGCTGGTACGCAAGCGAATCTGGCTGATGACGCTGGTGCTGACGGGCTTGTTCCTGCTGGCGGCGGCGCGCATTGCCGTTCTCACTACCTCCGAGGCTGCCTCGCTGACCGAGCGGGGCATTCGTCAGTGGACGAAAGCTGGCATTGTTACGGCGCGGCGCGGCACGATTACCGACCGCAAGGGACGAACGCTTGCCATCTCCGCGACGGCGTACATCGTCACTGCTGACCCGCGGCTTGTCAGCGACACGGAGAAGTTCCTCAACAGCATCGAGCCGGTGCTGAACATCAACAAAGAGGCGGCACGAAAACGATTGCAGGACAAGACGAAGGGGTCGATTATCTTAAAGCGGCAGGTCAGCCGCGAGACGGTCGATGCCCTGCGTCAGCTGCGGTCAGAGGCGCCGGAGGACAGCGGCTTGAAGGCGCTGTCCTTTGACGAGGATATCTGCCGCTACTACCCATATGGAGCGCTGCTCAGCCAAGTGCTGGGCTTGACGACGGTGGACAGCGAGGGGCAGTCCGGGCTGGAAAGCCGCTATGAGGATGTCCTGCGCGGCACGGAGGGCAGCTATCTGCGGCAGGTGGACGCGCGCAATCGGCAGCTGGACGGCACAGAAGGCTGGTACATCCCGTCGCAGCAGGGGTGCGGTTTGGTGTTGACGATTGACGCGGAAATTCAGGAGATGGTCGAAAAGGCGATGCGCGAGTGCATTGAGGTCAATCAGGCGCAGTCGGTCATCTGCCTTGTCAGCGACGTGAAAACGGGTGCGATTCTGGCGATGTGCATGAACCCATGCTACGACCCGAACGATCCGCCGCGCAACGACGCGGAGACGCTGACGGAGCTGATGCGCCTGACCGCGATTTCCGACGTTTACGAGCCGGGCAGCACGTTCAAAATTCTCACGGCGGCATCCGCGTTGGACAGCGGGGTGACAACGCCGCAGGATTCTTTCTACTGCTCGGCGAAAATCACCGTTGACGGCGACACCATCCGCTGCTGGGGACGGCCGCACGGCGCGGAGACGATGGCAGACGGGCTGAAAAACAGCTGCAACCCGGTGTTTGTCGAGCTGGCGCTGCGGATGGGGACGGATACGTTCTATCGCTACCTGACGGCGTTCGGGCTGGGCAAAAAGACGGGCATTGACCTGCCGGGGGAGTCGCCGGGCATCCTCATCACGTCGCGGAACGTCAAACGCGTGGACTTGGCGCGCATCGGCTTCGGGCAGTCCGTCGCGCTCACACCGATTCAGATGATGATGGCGGCGAACTCCGTCATCAACGGCGGAAAGCTGATGAAACCCTACATCGTCAGCGAAATTCAAACGCCGGATGGGGAGACACTGGAGCGCTTTCACCCGACGGTGATGGCGGCGCCAATTCGCCCGGAAACGAGCGACACGATGCGGCTGCTGCTGGAGCGTGTCGTTTCAGAAGGCGGCGGCAAGAACGCGGCGATTGCTGGATACCGCATCGGCGGCAAAACCGGCACGGCACAGGTTTACAAGAATGGACGCGTCGTGCGCGACACGCACATCGGGTCGTTCTACGGCTTCGCGCCGGTGAATGATCCGCAGGTGAGCATCCTCGTCATTGTCAAGGAGGCGGACGTGCCGATTGACTATGGCGGCACGACGGCGGCGCCTTTTGCCCGGCAAATCATGCAGGAAATGCTGCCGTACCTTGGAATTGACCCGGAAAATGATGAAAAAGATGAAGAAATTGAAGTTCCTGCGCTGAAAGGCTTGACGATTGGGGATGCAAAGCGTAAACTGTCACAGGTGGGATTGGAAAGCGTGACGGACGGCGCGAACACCGTCGTGCTGGATCAATTGCCGCCGGCGGGCGCGAAGCTCGTCAAAGGCGGGCATGTGATGCTCTACACCGCCGGTTCAGAGGAGCTGACGCCGGAAGAGCTGGTCTGTGTGCCTGACCTGACTGGCTTGGGCGATGTAGACTGCGCGCGCCTTGTGCGTCAACGGGGACTGACGATGTCCATGACGGGGCAGGGGCTGTGCACGGAGCAAAGCCCCGCAGCGGGAGAATATGTACAGCCCGGCACAACGATTTTTCTGCTGATGGCCGGGGATGACGAATAAAGGAGCTAATTGACGATGGAACTGAGACAGCTTGTCAAGGAAGTGCCGTACTTGCTGGAAACCAGGGGCGATATGTCCGTGGAGATTGCGGCGCTGTGTTCCAACAGCCGGGAAAAGACCGAAAACGGCATCTTCTTCTGCTTTGCCGGCGCACATTTTGATGCGCATCAGTATGCCCCGCAGGCGGTGCAAAATGGCTGCGTGGCACTGGTGGTGGAGCGCTTCCTGGACGATGTGAACGTGCCGCAGGTGCTGGTAAGCAATGGCCGCGCGGCGATGGCGAGAATCTGCGAGGCGTTCTTTAATCATCCGGAGCGGAAGATGCGCTTCGTGGGCATTACCGGCACGAAGGGCAAGACGACGACCAGCTACATGGTCAAGTCTATCTGCGAACAGGCGGGCTTCAAGTGCGGGCTGGTCGGCACGACGGGCAACATGATCGGCGAGAAGCACATCCCGTCCAGCAAGACCACGCCCGATCCGATTGACCTCATGCGCGACTTGAACGAGATGGTGCAGGCAGGCGTGCAGGTGGTCGTTATGGAGGTGTCGGCGCACGCGCTGGATATGCACCGGCTGGACGGCATGACGTTCGAGTGCGGCTGCTACACCAACCTCAGCCAAGACCATCTGGACTACTTCGGTACGATGGAGAACTACTTCCAGTGCAAAAAGGCGTTCTTTACCTCCGGCATGGCGAAGAATGCCGCCATTAACGCCGATGATGAGCGGGCGGCGGAGCTGCTGCGCGACGTGACAATTCCGCACATGACCTACGGCATCGCGGCGGAGGCGGATTTGTTCGCGCGCGACATTGAAATCACCGAAAACGGCGTGTCCTTTGAGCTGCGGCTGCGCAACGCGGAATACATCCAAATCAACCTGCGCATGACGGGCATGTTCAATGTCTACAACGCCTTGTCCGCGGCGGCGTGCGCGCTGATTCTGGGCGTGTCGCCGGAGAATGTCCGCGCGGGGCTGGAAAGCATCCACAGTGTGCCGGGGCGCATTGAAATGCTGCCGACGAACACGCCGTACCGCGTGATTCTGGACTACGCCCATGCGCCGGATGCACTGAGCAACATTCTGCGCACTTGCCGCACGTTCACCAAGAAGCGGTTGATTGCGCTCTTCGGCTGCGGCGGCGACCGCGATAAGGGCAAGCGCCCGATTATGGGGCGCATCGGCGGCGAACTGGCGGATTTGTGCATCCTCACCAGTGACAATCCGCGCACGGAAGACCCGATGGAAATCCTGCGCGAAATCGAGGAGGGCATCAAAGAGACGACGGGCGAGTACGTCGTCATCGAGAACCGTCGGGACGCCATCCGCCACGCGCTGGAAATCGGGCGGGAAGGCGACATCATCGTTCTGTGCGGCAAGGGTCACGAGACGTATCAGGAGACAATGGGCGTCAAGCGGCCGTTCGACGAGAAAGTTGTCGTGCAGGAGCTGCTGACGGAACTGCGCGGCGAGTAAGCCGCTGCGCATTGAATACCCGATAATAAGGAAGGATTACCTATGCTGACAAATGTACTGCTTGCGCTGGTGCTGTCCGCGGCGATTGCGCTGGCGACTGGCCCGAAGCTGATTGAATGGCTGCGCGGTCACCAAATGAAAACGAGCGAGAACGAACTCGGCCCGAAGGAGCACCTGAAAAAGCGCGGCACGCCGATTATGGGCGGGCTGATGATTGCGCTGGGCTGCATCGTATCGTTTGTGCTGTGCGCGGCGTATACCGGCGCGTGGGTGACGACGATTCTGCCGCTGCTGCTTGTATCGCTGGGGTCGATGGCAGTCGGTCTGGCGGACGACTGGACGAAGGCAGTCAAGCATCGTTCCGAAGGGCTGACCCCGTGGCAGAAGATAATCGGCTTGTCCGTGGTGTGCCTCGGCTTCTCGGTCTGGTGCTACTTCACGCAGGGGAGCAAAGTGCTGCTGCCGTTTGCGAATACCGAATGGGACTTAGGGCTATGGTATATTCCGCTGCTGGCGCTGACGGTGCTGTTTATGACCAACAGCGCGAACCTGCAGGATGGCATCGACGGCATCCTGTCCAGCGTGACGAGTGTCGGCTGCATGGGTTGGGCGGTGATTGCGGGCCTCAGCGCCGTGACGGTCTATCAGCACCTAAACGGCGGCTCGTTCGGCATTCCGATGGTGAAGATTCCCGATGACCCCGATGCGGCGCGCGCTTTGCAGGATAATTACAGCGCGATTGCCATCTTCGCGGCGGCACTGTGCGGCGGCTGCCTCGGCTTCCTGCGCTACAACCGCTATCCGGCAAAGGTGTTCATGGGCGACACCGGGTCGATGTTCATCGGCGGCGCGGTGGTCGGCATGGCGATGCTGCTGCGTCAGCCGTTCCTGCTGCTGCTAATTGGCTTCACCTGCTGCATGTCCAGCGTGAGCGTCATTTTGCAGCGCTACTATTACAAGGCGACCCGCAAAATCTACGGGACACCCCGGCGGCTGTTCAAAATGTCGCCGCTGCACCATCATTTTGAGAAGTGCGGCATGAAGGAAACGCAAATCGTGCTGATGTACACCGTGGTGACGCTGGTGCTGACAGCGCTGGCGGTTATTTCGGTCATCGTGTAAGGAGAGCGAAAAATCATGCGCAATACGGAAAAATACGCGGGCAAGCGCGTGCTGGTGGTTGGCATGGCGCGCAGTGGGATTGCGGCGGCACAGCTGCTGTGCAAGGCAGGCGCGCACGTTATCATCAATGACAGCAAGGCGGCGGAACAGCTGGGGGACAGCTTGAAGCCGCTGGAAAATCTGCCGCTGGAGCGCCGTCTGGGCTGCCCGGCGATGGAGTGCCTGGACGGCATCGACGCAATGGTCATCAGTCCCGTTGTACCGGACAACGCGCCGTTCGTCTTGAAGGCGAAGGAAATGGGCGTATACGTCACCGGCGAGCTGGAAATGGCGTATCAGCTGTCCTCTGGCGAAATGGTGGCGATTACCGGCACGAACGGCAAGACGACGACCGTCACGCTGCTGGGCGAAATCTTCCGCAATGCAGGACGCACGACGCATGTCGTGGGCAACATCGGCTATCCGTACAGCGCGGCAGGTCTCGACAGTCAGGACGGCGACCTGTTCGTCTGCGAAGTCTCTTCCTTCCAAATGGAGACGGCGGAGACATTCCACCCGAAGGCGGCGGCGCTGCTCAATATTACCGAAGACCATCTCAATCGCCACGGCACGATGGAAGTCTACACGGCGATGAAGATGCGGCAGTTCCAGAACATGACGGCGGAGGATGTTGCCGTGTTCAACGCGGACGACCCGGCACTTGCACCGCTGATTGGGCAGGTGAAGGCGCAGGTGATGCTGTTCAGCCGCAAGCGGGAAGTGGATCAAGGCGCGTTCGTCCGGGATGGCGAAATCGTCGTGCGCTTCCACGGTGCGGAAGAGATGATTTGCCCGGTGAAGGACGTGTTCATTCCCGGCCCGCACAACCTCGAAAACGCGCTGGCGGCGTGCTGCATTGCGGTCGCGATGGGCGTGAAGCCGGACGTGATTGCCCACACCCTGCGGACGTTCCAAGGCGTGGAGCACCGCATCGAGTTCGTCCGCGAGCTGGACGGCGTTCGCTACATCAATGACAGCAAGGGCACGAACGTGGACAGCACCATCAAGGCGATTCAGACCATGACGCGCCCGACCGCCATCATCCTCGGCGGCTATGACAAGCATTGCGATTTCACCCCGATGGTGCAGGAAATGCTGGCATCGCCCTACATCAAGGAGGCCGTGCTGATTGGCGCGACCGCCGACCAGATTGAGCGCACCTGCCGCGAAAACGGTTACACGCACCTGCACCGCGCAGGGACGCTCAAAGACGCCATCGACCAGTGCCGCGCGCTTTCTTCCGACGGGTGGAATGTGCTGCTGTCCCCGGCGTGCGCGTCGTTTGACATGTTCTCGGACTATGAGAGCCGCGGGCGCATCTTCAAGGAGCTTGTGCGCGAACTGAAATAATCCCATCCCTGTGCGCTGAGAAAGGAGCAGACATGCTTCAGGTAAAAAGCGCACAAAAGCGACAGACCGCAATACCGCTGAAAAGACGCAATCCCGTGGACGGTACGCTGGTGATCATCCTCATCATGCTGCTGCTCGCGGGATTGCTGGTTCTATTTTCCGCGACGTTCTATACCGGCACCTCCACACGCAGCCCGTACAGCGAGGTGCTCAAGCAATTGCTGGGCATCGGGCTGGGCACGGCGGCGTGCATCGTCACCAGCCGCATTCCGTACCGCTGCTGGCAGCATCCGTATGTCGTGGTGGGCGGATTGGCATTGTCCGCGGTGCTGCTGGTGCTGGTCATTATACCGGGCGTTGGCGTGTATATCAACGGTTCGCGGCGGTGGCTGTCGCTGGGTGGATTGTCCTTCCAGCCGTCAGAAATCGCGAAATTCGCCGTGGTGCTGTATATGGCGACGACGCTGACCTACCGCGGCGAGCGCATCCGCCGTCTCTTCACGGGCATTGTGCCAGTGCTGGTCGTGCCGGGAGTTGTATTCCTGCTGATTCTGGAGCAGCCGAACCTGTCCACCGCGGGGTCAATTCTCATCGTCAGCCTGATTCTCATCATTATGGCGGGCGCGAAGTGGCGGCATATTCTGCTGATGCTCGTCGGCGGGCTGGGCGTGGGCGCATTCTACGCATGGTCGGAGCCGTATCGGCGGCGGCGTCTGCTGTCCTTTCGCAACCCCTTTTCCATGATGAGCGATGAGGGCTACCAGCTCAGCCAGTCGCTGATTGCGTTCGGGTCGGGCGGCATTTTCGGCATGGGGCTGGGCATGGGGCGGCAGAAGTATGCCTATCTGCCGTACCCGGAGAGCGATTTCATCTTCGCCATCGTCGGGGAGGATTTCGGGCTGCTGGGCTGCCTGATTGTGGTGGCGCTGTTTGTGGCGCTGATGCTGCGGGGGATGCGAATCGCCATGCGCTGCCCGGATAAGTTCGGAACGCTGCTGGCGGCAGGGATTACCAGCAGCATCAGCGTGCAGGCGTTCCTCAACATGGGCGTGGTTGTGGGTATTCTGCCGACGACAGGCTTGCCCCTGCCGTTCTTCTCCGCCGGCGGCACGTCGATTTCCATCACGATGGCAGCCATCGGCATCCTGCTCAATATTTCCCGTGAATCAGCTATTTGAACTGTGAAATTGGCACAGCGCCTGTTTTCCGGCATAGGCTGAAGCACAGGAGGTGGACGCGGATGGAAGCGTTTGTTGTGCAGGGCGGAAGAAAGCTGGAGGGTACGATGCGCGTCGATGGCGCGAAGAACGCGGCGCTGCCCATTCTCGCGGCTTCGGTGCTGACGGAAGAGACGGTGGTACTGCAAGGCGTGCCGATGATTTCCGACGTGCGGAAGATGACGGACATCCTGACGATGCTGGGCTGCCGGATTCGCCGTGACGGACACACGCTGACGCTCGACGCGGGCGGGCTGAACCGCACGGAAATGCCGGATGCGCTATCCAAGCAGATTCGCTCGTCTATCTTCCTGCTCGGGCCGATTCTCTCGCGCTTCCGGCAGGCGACGGTTACATATCCCGGCGGCTGCGAAATCGGACTGCGCCCCATTGATTTGCACCTGTCAGGCCTGCGCAGTCTGGGCGTGGCGATTCACGAGGAAGGCGGCGTGATTCACTGCGACGGCGGCAATATGCACAGCGGCGAGGTGCATCTGGACTACCCAAGCGTCGGCGCAACGGAGAATATCCTGATGGCGGCGGTGCTGCTGCCGGGAATTTCTGTTATCCACAACGCGGCGCGCGAACCGGAAATCGTCGATTTGGCGAACTTCATCAACGCAATGGGCGGAAGCGTCCGCGGCGCGGGCAGCGCGGTCATGACGATTGAGGGCGTGAAGCACCTGCACGGCATGCAGTGGTCGCCCATGCCCGACCGCATTGTCGCCGGAACGCTGCTGGCGGCGGGGGCAATTACGGGCGGCACCATTGAGCTGACCCGCGCCCCGGTTCAGGCACTGCTGGCGGTGAATGCGAAGCTGCGCGAAATGGGCTGCGACGTGCGCGAGGAAGAAAAACGCGTTATTCTGACTGCGCCGGAGCGTTTGACAGCGTTTGCACAGCTGCAGACGCAGCCGTATCCCGGATTTCCAACGGATATGCAGGTACAGATGCTGGCGCTGCTGTCCGTGTCCGAGGGGACGGGCGTGGTTGTGGAAAACGTGTTCGAGAACCGATTTACCCACGCGGGGGACTTGAACCGCATGGGTGCGCGCATCCTATGCAGCGGACGAACGGCGGTTGTTCGCGGTGTCCCGGAACTGTACGGCGCACGGGTGACGGCGCGTGATCTGCGCGGTGGCGCGGCGTTGACGCTGGCGGGACTAAAGGCACAAGGCGAAACGCAGGTGGACGGCGCGGAGCTCATCGACCGCGGCTATGAGCATTTTGAGACACAGCTGACCTGTTTGGGCGCGGATATCCGCCGCGTACACGCGAACGCATAATCAGGGCAGCACGGAAGGAGGAATGACCCCATGACACAGGACAACTGGCAGCCGTGCACGCAGCCGGGTGGCAGACGGCGCACACAGCATCCGACAGCAGAAAACCCGTTTGAGGAACCGGAACAGTCGCCGGAACTGCGTCAGGAACGCTCGCCGGATCTGTACCGGGCGACAAACCCCTTCTGGAATCAGCCGTTTCGGGACGCAGAATCAGCTTCTGCGCCCCCTGATTTGGGTGAGCCGCCGCAGAGTCCCCCGCCGGAAGCGTCGGTGTGGAGCCATCCGCCTGTACTGGACACAGACAGCTACTCGGAAGAAACACAGAAGCGCCACCACCGCACGCGGCGGGTGTGGAAAGCAATCGTGCCGCTTGCGCTTGCCATTCTCTTTGTCGCGTTCCTGTTCGGGGGTGTGCTGACAGTCCGCAACATCAGGGTGACGGGCAACGTGCGCATCAGCGCGGAGGAAATCATCCGCCTGTCCAAACTGAAACTTGGGCAGTCGTCGTTAATTAACGAGAAGGAAATTTCCAATCGTATCGAACAGAATCCGTATCTGATTTGTCGGATGGTGTCTCTGGAATCTTTCGACACGATTTGTATCGAGGTTAAGGAGCGGCAGGAGGTCACGTTCCTGACTACATCGGGCATCGGCGTAATTACCGACGCGCACGGCTACGTCCTGCGCACGGTGCAGAACGCGAACGAATCGCATCCGGAGCTGGTGCGCGTGCAGGGCTTAAGCGTCAAAAAGACGATCATCGGGCAGAAGCTGATTGCCAATCAGCAGAAGCAGCTGGACGCTGTGACCGAGGTGCTGCTGCAGCTGACCGTTATGGGCGGACTTGACCAGATTGCCGTATTAGATGTCAGCTCGCTGGACAGAATACGGATGCAGACGATGGACGGCATGGAAATTGTGCTGGGGGATTCATCGCTGCTGCATGAGAAGCTGCGGGCGTTCCTGATCGTCCGCACGGAGCTTTCGGCAATGGGCAAAACGGGCGGCACACTGACGCTGACGGACGCGGTGAATCCGGTTTATGCGCCGCCGACGGTGTAATACAATCATCATCAGCACCGCAAAACATGAAAATCGGATAAAAATGACGGCGAAAAACATTCAAAACGCCCGAAAACACTTGCATTCCAGAGAAAAAAGGCTTATAATGAAAAATGGTATATTGGATAGGTGACTGCGCCTGTCTGGCGGGGAAAAGCCGTCTGCTGACAGGCTGGCAGAAACCAAGGTACAGGGGTGTCAGAACCGCAATTTTCCCGGCTTCAGCCGTCCGGCAGAATGGCCAGACCGGGAAACAGGGGGTATGAGAGTTCATGAAGATTACGGTACCGACGATTGACTTTGGAACCAGCAAAATCGTCACGATGGTCGCGCAGAGCAATGGCGAACGCTGTGATATCGTTGGCTCCGGCGCTGTGCCGTACAGCGGATATTTGCAGGATGGCTGGAACAACCCCGATGAGATTCGGGATGTGATTCGCACTGCCATTGATCAGGCGCAGAAAACCGGCAACTGCCGCATTCATGAGCTGAATGTCGGTGTGCCGGGCATGTTTACACGCGTGATTGTCAAGGAAGTACATGTGTCGCTAACCGGGCCTGATCCGCATGTTACAGCGCAGGATGTCCGCGCGTGCTTCAAGCTGGCGGAAGAATCCGGCGGCGACCGCATCATTCATTCCGCGCCCGCGTGGTTCCGCGTGGATGACGGCAAAAAGACGCTGTCGCCCGTGGGTATCAAGGGTCGCGAACTGTCCGCCATGATTGCGCTGGTGACGGCGGACAAGTATTTCATTGATGATATCACCTACCGCCTGCGCGATATGGATATTGAGCCCCGCGAGTTCTACTCCACCGTCGCCGGGGAAGCGACATATGCCCTGAGCCAAGATGAGCGCGACAAGACGGCAATGCTCATCGATATTGGCTATCTGTGCACCGATGTGATGGTGATGGAGGGCGACGCGCTGATTTTCCACAAGTGCCTCGACATTGGCGGCGGTCATATTTCGGCGGACATTGCGGAGCAGCTGAATATTCCATTCCCGTTCGTGGAGGAAAAAATTAAGCAGACGTACAGCTTCAACAGCACGAATCAGGATGAAACGTATGTCATTCCCGCGACGGAGGATGAACCCGCCCGCACTGTCCGGCGCGACGAAGTGACCCCGATTATCGAAGCGAAAGTGGAGGAAATCGCGGAGGCCATCAACAAGGCGCTGGAAGAAGGCGGCGTGAAGCTGGGAAAGTGGTCGAACGTCTATCTGACCGGCGGCGGCTTGATTCTCAACAAGGGAGGCAAAGACTTCCTTGCGGGCAAACTCCACCGAATCATCCGGGAGGCCCAGCGCACCAACAACAAAATGACCAGCCATGTTTTCTCCAGCGCCGTCGGGTTGACCATTCTTGTCGTGACGACGCAGGAAGAGCAGAAAGCACCAGAAGGCGGTGCAAAGGGGCTGTTCAGCCGTGCATTCCGCTGGCTGATGGGCTACTGATTGCAAGAAAACGCGGCATACAGGGCAAGATACCATATGAGCATATGAGTCAGGGGGATGCAACGTGATTGAAATTCAGAATGACCAATTGACCAGCAATTATGCTTCCATCAAGGTCGTGGGATGCGGCGGCGGCGGCGGCAACGCGGTCAACCGCATGGTCGAATCCGGCTTGCGCGGCGTGGAGTTCATCGCCATCAATACCGATATGCAGGCTTTGCAGATGTCCGGCGCGCAGACGAAAATCCAGATTGGTGAGAAAGTCACCAAGGGTCTGGGCGCGGGCGCGGTGCCGGAAGTCGGCCGCCGCAGCGCAGAGGAATCCCGCGAGGAAATCGCGGGTGCACTCAAGGGTGCTGACCTGGTGTTTGTCACCGCGGGCATGGGCGGCGGCACGGGCACGGGCTGCGCGCCGGTCGTGGCGGAAATTGCCCGCGAACAGGGCGCACTGACCATCGCGGTTGTGACCAAGCCTTTCGCCTTTGAGGGCAAACAGCGGATGCGCAATGCGGAAGCGGGCATCTCTGACCTCAAGCAGCGCGTCGATACGCTTGTTGTCATCCCGAATGACCGGCTCTTGCAGGTCGTCAGCAAGGGGACGAGCATGGTTGAGGCGTTCGGCATTGCGGACGAGGTGCTGCATCAGGGCATCCAGGGTATCAGCGACCTGATTGCTGTGCCTGCACTGATCAACCTTGACTTCGCGGACGTCAAGACCGTCATGGAATCCGGCGGCATGGCGCATATGGGCATCGGCTACGGCGAAGGCGAGAACAAGATGATTGACGCCGCCAAGAACGCCATCTCCAGCCCGATGCTGGAGACGTCCATCAGCGGTGCGCGCGCGGTGCTGATCAACATCACCGGCGGCAAGGATATTTCCATCATTGATATCAACGAAGCGGCAAACCTCGTCATGGAGGAAGCCGATCCCGATGCGAACATCATCTTCGGCGCGGGCATCGACGAGTCCATGGGCGACAAGGTGCGCATCACCGTGATTGCGACGGGCTTTGAGAAAACGCCGTTCCCGCCGCGTGAGCCGGTTAAGTCGGCGCGCGATATCAACCGCGATCGCCTCTATGGCAGCAATTACGGCGCGACCGGTGCGACCGGTGCGACCGGTGCGACCGGCAGCTATACGCCCGGCAACTACGGTGCGACGGGCGGGTACACGCCGTCCTACACCAGCAGCGACAGCTACAGCAGCCATCCGACCATGGGCGTTCCGCAAGCGCCGATGACGCAGCAGCCGGCACAACCCGCGTATTATTCGCCCCAGCAGCCCGCGCAGCCGCAGCAGCCTGCGTATGGTCAGCCGCAGCTGTTTGGCAATCAGCCCCAGCAACTGGATTACGCGCAGCAGGGCTACACTGGCAATATGCAGCCTGTGCAGCAGCAGTACGCGGGCGGTGCAACCGGCCCGATGCCCTCTGTGCAGCCGCAGCAGCCCAAGCGCCCGACGACAGACGCCAACGGCGTACCTTCGTTCATGAAGCGCCGCGGCAACTAATATACACTACCAGCCCTGTTTCCGACGTGGAAGCAGGGCTTTTTGCATATTAGGATGAAAATTGCATTAGAAAAGGGCCTGTTCGCTTGACAAAACTTGCGCAAATATGGCAAAATGACGTTGATAGGAAAGATGCGTTTAAGCGAAATAGGAGGTAGAATGATGAAACGATGGATTTCTATGCTGCTGGCGCTGATGATGCTGCTGCTGGGCATGGCGACGGCGGAAAATTCGGCGGACGACGCTTGGGAGTACGAGCTGGTCGGGCGCGCAATAGAGCTTGTGCGGCAGATGGATGCGCAGGAGCGAGGGCAGCTGTTTGAGGACACGCTCAATATTACAGAGGTGGCATGTACAGAAACGCCGCAGCCGATTGACCGTGGAATGCCCCGGCAGGCGTTCATCAGCGTCAACGGCACGGACAAGTCGGCGTCGGTGCTGTTTTTTGCGCTGATGATGATGGATGCCAGCGCGGACACGGATGCGACGGACGAGACGGAAGCCGCCTATCTGCGGATTGTAGAGCGCACGTTCGCGGTATCCCCGGAATTCGGGATGGACGCGCAGGAAACGAGTGCCGCCGCGAACTTGCTTTACGCCGGGGATGCGCCGGAAATGGGACTGCTGCTGCTGTCTTACGGCGAAAATGGCGCGGTGCTGGTGCGCTGGTTCGCGGAAAACGGCTGTGTGTGCCTGACGGCGATTCCGGCGGCGCATCAGGCGACCGAGCTGACAATGGACAAGCTGAGCGAATTCTACGCAGGCGAATTTGAGGAAGTTGACTTGTCCTGCGCGGTGGCATTGGCGGAATTGGAACCGCATCAGCCGGACGAGGAGACCATCCGGCAGCTTGCCCTGCAATCAGCGCAGGAGATGCAGCACTGGGCGGCGCTGAGCGGCGAGCAGGAGGGCATTATCCCGTGGAATACGGCGGAGACGGCGGTGCAAATCAGCATACTCGACTACGATGCGTCGCAGATGACGGCGTTTGAAGCGCAGATGCAGCAGTGCGGCAAGACGGAGACCAAGTTCCTCGACATACTGGCGATTGCGCTGTACCCCTGCGACGCGCACGATGCGAGCGGTTTGCTCTATCTGCGACCGAGGACGGGTACGCCCATTGTGGTGGCGTGGCAGGCAATGAACGGCGCGGTGGTGATGCGCAGCGTGTACGCGCCGCAGGAATGACGGAAACAGCTGCAAAGAAAGGAAGAACCCCATGAAGAAGATGCTTGCAATTCTGCTTGCCCTGCTGATGATGCTCAGCGGTATGGCGACAGCGGAAGAAAAGACGAATAACAACATGAACATCAGCCATATGCTGGAACTGTGCCAGCGCGTGGATATCCTCCTGCGCAGCGACCGCATTGTGGCCGATTTGGTGGGCGACACGGACGCCGCTATCACCGAGGAACAGAAGATTGTCAATCGCCTGCGCGCGGGAAACCGTACGATGCCATCTGCCGTCTACTATGTCACGGGCGAAACGCTGCTGGCAGGCTTCATCGGCGATAACCCGGATTACACCGATACGCCGGAGCAGCGCAGGGTGATTCAGCTGATGCCGCAGCGCATTTTGATGGAGCAGCAGGACACATATGGCAAGCAAATGCTGAACCAAATGGCGCGCTCGACGCAGTATCCCAAGCCGGACGGCGAGCCTGAAATGGGCATGTATATCGCGCTGTACGCGGATGCGCTGCCGATGATGAGCTTTTGGATCAGCGATGGCACGGTGAACGACATGTACTGCACGCCGGTGCTCTCGGATGAATTGGCGGCGTGCAAATCCGCTGAAGAAGTGACGGCGTGGTTCGCAGCGCAGCAAATGCCCGAACTTGCCTGCATGGCGGTGGATTTGGCGGGCGTTGCGGCGTATCCCTTTACGGAGGATCCGTTCGGTGACGAGGGCGAGCCTGTGCCGTTCGAGCGCCTGGCAGAAGCGGGCAATGCGCTGGATGAACTGATTGAAAGCCGCTATTTGCAGACAACGTGGGGCATCAGCGACGAGGATGTGGCGAAGCTGGCGACATACGCGCATGAGGGGCAGTCGCCGCGCAGCATCTACCGTATTGAGCTGATGGAATCGTCGATGGCGCAGATGCTCCGCTTGACTTACCGTTCAGAAGCGCCGCAGGTGCTGTACGAGGTAACCTGCTCGTGGGCAATGGAAATGTATCACATGGTGACACTCTTTGCCATGTACGACGAATACAACGCGGGCGTGCGGACGTTGTATCAGCAGGAAGAGGACGAGGATGAGGAAAGCGACAGCCTCTTCACGGACGAAACGAGTGAGACGGATACGCCGGATGAATCCCTGAAGACGGAAGTGGAGAATTTCCAGAAACTGACGCAAGAAATCGACGCGCGCTACTCGCTGATTATGAACCAAGCCACGCAGAAACACTTGTACCTTGACTTGAACGAACGCACCAATGCCATGTACGTACTGCTGTACGATGAAGGCGCGCCGATTCTGGTGATGTCGAGCATGGAGAACGGCGTTTCGTGCCTGCAGGTGCGCTATTTCCCGACGGCGCAGTTGGAAAACTGCCAGAACACAACGGACTTGATGTTCTACTTCACTGGCAACAATGTCCCGTTTGAAGTGACGGAAATCCTGCCGCAGGGTGATTTAGCGGACATGGCGGAAGCTGCGCAGTAAGCAAAGAAACGCCGCTGAAAGGATTGGACGAATCCTAAAAGTGACGGTACCGAAGAGGTGCAGAGGGCGAACGGAAAGCCCTGCGCCCCAAAGCAGAATATCCATAACAAAACACCGCCGCACCGGAAAGCAAATTACGGTGCGGCGGCGCGTTTTGTTACGGGGCAAAAATCGATGCAGGCAGTTCTTCCTCCTGCTTTTCCTCCGGCTTTGGGGCGAAAAGCCCGCTGAACCACCGGCTCAGCGCACTCGGCTTCTCCACCCGCGCCACCTGCACGCTCTGCGTTCCTTCCAATAGAATGCCATTGTCCAGCAGCTCCGCGTGCACGGGAATCACGCGATATGTGTACGTTACGCCGGGCTGGGCGCGGTTGTCGGTGTAGTAGAGTGTTTCGCCCGCGGCGGCGCGAAGCTCGGTCAGGATGAAGCTCTCTCCGGCAGCGTCGCGCTGAACGCGGTAGACGGCGGCATCACTGGCCTGAATGACCAGCAGCGGCTGCCCGTCGTCAGAATGCGAAACGGAGAAGGATTTCGCGGACGCGGGCGCATTCCACACGTCACTCTTCTTCTTCGGCTGTGTGCCGTCGAGGAAAACCTCATTCAGGCGGTAGGCGCTCGGCGTGAGCGACGTGGCCAGCATCGCTTCGCCGCGCCACTCGATGGCCTTCTTGTCAATGTCCGCGCTGACGATGCCCTTGGGCTTGGTGAAATCGGGCTTCTTGCGTCCTGTGTACCACGCGCGGAGAAAATTGCGCGCCAGTGAAGCGGGATTCGTGCCGCCAGAGACGCGGTTGGGCAGGCGGTGCGCCGCGTCCGGCTCGTCGTAGCCCATCCAGACGGCGGTGGACAATTCCGGGGTGTACGCTGCCATCCACACGTCACGGTTGCCGCCGCCGCTTTCATTGACCGTGCCGGTTTTGCCCGCGACAGGTGTCCCCGCGCTGGAGAGGCGTGTGCCCGTGCCGGAAGAAATGACGGTTTTGAGCAGACTCGTCATCAGATACGCGGACTGCGCCGAAAGCACGCGCGTGCCGATCGTTTCGCGCTCGTAAATGACATTGCCGTCACGGTCGGTGATGCGCTCGATGAAGTACGGCGCGTAGTATGTTCCGCCGTTGGCAAAGGGCGCGTACGCCGCCGCCATCTGCATGGGGGAGGTGCCGTAGGTCATGCTGCCCAAGGCGAGGGAGAGATTCGCGTCGCGTTCATCCAGCTCAATGCCGACGCTTCGCAGATAGCGCTGCGCAGTCTGGACGCCAATGGCCTGCAGCACCTTCACGGCGGGGATGTTCAGGCTGTTTTTGAGCGCCGTGCGGACGGTCACGTTTCCGTAGTAAGCATTGCCCGCGTTGCGCGGCTTGTAAGTGCCGAAAGCGGTTGGCGCATCGAGAATCACGCTGGCACACGTCCATCCGGCGGATTCAATCGCGGGGGCATAGACCGCCAGCGGCTTGAGCGCGCTGCCGGGTTGACGGCGCAGTTGGGTCGCGCGGTTCAATCCGCGGCGGGTGACGTACTTGCGTCCACCGACAATGGCGCGCACTGCCCCGTTGCTTGTGTCCACCGCGGCGGATGCTGCCTGCACGGGCGTACCGTCCTTGTTATCAGCGGGAAAGACATCCGTCAGGTACTGCTCGTCCATGATGCGCTGCATGTCCGGGTCGAGCGTCGTGTCGATGCGGTAGCCGCCAGCAAGCAGCGTTTCGGCGCTCACGTCCAGCCGGGATTCGGCCTCATCCAGCACGGCATCGACGAACCAGCCGTAATCTGTCTGCACCTGTGGCGCGCCGCGGGCGGTCAGTTCCTCCGCCATTGCCGCGTCGTATTCCGCCTGTGTCAGCATATTTTCCTCCAGCATGATGGACAGAATATACTCCCGGCGCTCGCGGTTGCTCTCCGGCGCGGATTGCAGGCTGTACGCGGATGGCGCTTTGATGGCAGCGGCGAGGGAGGCTGCCTGCGCAGGGGTCAAGTCCGCCGCATCGACGCCGAACGTGACTTCTGCCGCCGCCTGCACGCCGTATGCGCCCTGTCCGAAGTAGATGAAATTCAGGTACATGTCCAGAATCTCGTCTTTCGTGTACTGCTTTTCCAATTGCAGCGCGAGGTGAATTTCCTCCAGCTTGCGGGCAATCGTCTTCTGGCTGGACAGGTGGGAGAGCTTAATCAGCTGCTGGGAAATGGTGGATGCGCCCTGACTGAACGCGCCGTCGCGGACGTTGGTGAGCATGGCGCCGATGATGCGCGTGATGTCAAAGCCCGGATGCTTGTAGAAGCGCAAATCCTCCGCAGCAAGGAACGCATTTACGACGTGCGCGGGCAGACGCGACGTGTCGATGACCGTGCGGTTCTCCTTGCCGACGAGCGAGGTGACGTAATCGCCGTTCTTATCGTGAATGGCACCGGTCTGGGCGAGCGACGTGAGGCGGGACGGGTCAAGCGACTGCCAATCCGCCACGGAAAACGCCTGATACGCCCAAACCGCGCCGCCGAGCAGCAGCATCAGCAAAATTGCCCAAATCGCCGGAAGCACCCAATGCCTTTCTTTCTTCATGCCTGCCACGCCTCCCATATTTCTCTTTCCATCCTGCCCCGAAAATGAAAAAAATCTGCATGGAAATATTTTTCATCACTCAATAGAGAGAAGGTTTACGAAAAAAAGCAGATATTTCGTTTTTTTTGTGAAAAAAGACTGGTCAAACGGGTGAAATTGGTCTATAATAAAGCACAGACAGATAGACGCGGCAGATGCCCGTCTGATTGAAGGAGGAAAACTGTGCGGAAACTTCTTGCGATTCTGCAAATCTTCGTGCTGATGGCAGCAATGGCGCTGCCGACAGCTTTCGCCGCCGAAGCGCCGATTATGCTTGCCGGCTTGGAAGCTGCGTCGTCCTCCAGCAGCGCGGAAGCGCAGCATGACTGGGACACGAACTTATTCTTCCAAACAATGCAGGAAAAAACCGGAATTGCCTTCTCCTTTACCGAATACGTCAGCCGAGAGGCATGGACGGAGGCGAAAACGGAAATGCTGGCGGGCGAGGTTGCCATGCCGGATATGTTCTTCAAGGCGGAACTAACCCCGCAGGAGACGCTGGCGTTCTATGAAGCGGGCAAGCTGATTGACCTGCGCCCGTATCTGGCGGAGTACGCGCCGCACGTCTGGGCGCTGCTGGAAGCCAACCCGGAATGGCTGGAAGCCGTTTCGCTGCCCGATGGCGCGATTGTCGCACTGCCGAGCATCAACGAACTGACGCCGAACAATACCATGTGGATTAACAAGACGTGGCTTGACCGCTTGAAAATAGGCGTGCCGACGACGGCAGAGGAACTGACGGAGGTGCTTCGTCAATTCCGCGACCGCGACATGAACCAGAATGGCAGCCGGAACGACGAAATCCCGCTGTCCTTCGTGAGCATGTGGGACTTGCGCTTCTTGGCGCATGCGTTCGGCATCAATGCGGATGATTACTACCTGACGGAACAGGATGGAAAAATCAGCGAAGTGCTGACGACGGAGGAAAACCGCGCGTTTCTGACGTGGCTGCACGAGCTGTACACTGAGGGGCTGCTGGATTCGCAGGGCTTTATGGCCATGCGGCTGGTGGAGGCGGCAACGTCCTCGTCATCTTCCAGCAGCAGCGAAACGGCGAAGTATGGCGTATTCTTCGGTGCAACGCCGCAGGACGTGGTCGGCGTGAATCTCGCGTCGGAGTATATCGCGCTTGATCCACTGGTGTACAACGGCCAGCAGGTTTACCGCGATTTCACCGGCGACCTCTACCGCGGCACGTTCGCGATTTCATCCACCTGCGCAGAGCCAGAAAAGCTGCTGCAATGGGTTGATTATCTCTACACGGACGAGGGCTTCTTGGCGGCGCAAGTTGGCCGGGAAGGCGAGGACTACGACTGGAACGACGATGGCACATGGGCGTATGCCCGCACGGCGGAGGAAGTTGTCGCCATGCAGGGCACGAATACCATTTGGACAACCTCGATGCCCTCCTATGCCAGTGCGGAAATTCAAATGAAAATGGATGATGACGCAACGCACGCACTGGCAGCGGAATTGGCGCGCGTCCGGCAATGGGAAAAGCGTGCAATGCCCTTGCTCTACCTGACGCAGGAGCAGATGAACCGTGTCACGGAGCTGCAAAGCGGCATCAGCACCTATGCGGAAACGCGCATGGCGTGGTTTGTCGCGGGTGACGTGGAACTTAATGATGAAACATGGGCAGATTTCTGCGCGCAGGTGAAGGCGCTTGGCATCGACGAGATGGTCAGCATCTGGCAAAGCGCCTATGACAACGCATGGCATCTTGACAAGTAATACTGTTTCCTGCATTCACCTGCATCATCTGCTCGCGCCTTGGCGCATTCTCATTTGAAAATAGTATATACATACGCAAACCATTCAAGAAACCATCCATTGAATGAAAGGACGGAACAAACATGAATCAGTATGCCACGATGATCCGCAATCTAAAATCGCCTGAGGTGATGGAACGCCTGATGCACCTGTATGGCCGCCGCGACGGTATGCTGGTGGAGCAGACGGGACGCTATATTGGTTTGCTCAAACGGCATGAAGAGCTGTTTCACGAGAACCGCGAAGTGCTGATGATCAGCGCCCCCGGCCGCACGGAAATTGGCGGCAACCACACCGACCACAATCGCGGACGCGTGCTGGCGGCGGCAATCAACCTGGATACGCTTTCGGCGGTTTCCGCGCGCGACGATATGATGGTGGAAATCCACTCCGACGGCTATCCTGCCATCAAGGTGGATTTGGGAAACCTCGATGTCGTTGAAAAGGAGAAGGGGAAGACCCATGCGCTGGTGCGCGGCGTGGCGGCGCGGATGGCGGAACTGGGCTACAAAATCGGCGGCTTCAACGCGGCGGTGACGTCGAACGTCATGTCCGGCAGCGGTTTGAGCAGCTCGGCGGCGTTCGAGGTGATGACGTGCGCCATCTTCGACGCGCTCTACAACGGCTTCACCATCGACTACAAGACGCGCGCGAAAATCAGCCAGTACGCTGAAAACGTGTATTTCGGCAAGCCCAGCGGTCTGCTTGATCAGATGGCGTCTTCCGCTGGCGGTCTGGTGACGGTGGACTTCAAGCATGATGACCCCGATGTGCGCCCGATGCACTTTGACTTCGCCAAGTACGGTTATTCGCTGGTCGTGGTGGCGACGGGCGGCAATCACGCTGATTTGACGAACGATTACGCGGCGATTCCGGCGGAAATGAAGAAAGTGGCGGCACTGTTCAATGAACCGTACCTGCGCCGTGTGCGCCCGGAGGAGTTCTATCAGGCGCTGCCGACCCTGCGCGGCAAGGTGAGCGACCGGGCGCTGCTGCGTGCCATGCACTTCTTTGAAGAGGACGAGCGCGTGGTTCGTCAAGTGGCGGCGCTTGACCGCAACGACCTGTTCGCGTTCCTGTGGGAAATCATCTGTTCCGGTCGGTCGTCGTATATGTATTTGCAAAACGTCTATGCGAACCCGAAGGATCAGAGCCTGTCGCTTGCGCTGGCGATGGCGGAACACATGATGCTGGACAAGGACGGCGCGTGGCGCGTGCACGGCGGCGGATTCGCCGGTACGACGCTGAACTTTGTGCCGGACAAGCTGCTGCGTCAGTTCATCGAGACGATGGAAGGCACGTTTGGGGAGCATTGCTGCAATGTGCTGGACATCCGTCCGGAAGGCGCGGCCGTGCTGCGGCTGGAATAATGAAATAATTTCGGCAAAATCTTGACAAGGACTGCCGCCTGTGCTATCATAACGATGGCGCGGGCGGCAGATTTTGCTGAAACGCGCGAAACAACTGCACAAGCCACTTGGAGCTTCTTCGGGGCAGGGTGAAATTCCCTACTGGCGGTACAGCCCGCGACCCTTCCGCACCGCAATGGGCAGGAAGGCTGAGCCGGTGAGACGAAAGTCAATTCCGGCGCCAACAGTATAGTCTGGATGAGAGAGGAAAGCTGGAAATATGCGCGGAATTTCGGCGAGTATGCCGAAGTTCCGTGATGTTCCGCCCCTGAAAAGCGAACTTGCTTCAGGGGCGTGCATATTTTTAAGGAGGCTTGTCCTATGACAAAGCAGAAAACCCGTTCCAATCTCTCTGTCCAGTACATGACGCGCATCGCCATTCTGGGCGCACTGTCCGCCGTCCTGTTCCCGCTGGAAATCCCGATTGTCGCGTTCTACAAGCTCGACTTCAGTACGCTTCCGGCGCTGCTCGGCGCGTTCTCGATGGGTCCGCTGCCGGGTCTGGCGATTCTGCTGATTAAGGACTTGTCACGTCTGGCGTATTCGTCGAGCATGTATGTTGGGGAGCTGGCGGATTTCATCATGAGCGCGGCGTTCATCCTGCCCGCGTCGCTGATTTACCGCAAGCACAAGACGCGCAAAACCGCGCTGGTCGGCATGGCGGTCGGCACGCTGTGCATGATTGTGGTGTCGGTGCTGGTGAACTGGAAGATGATGATTCCGTTCTACATGACCGCGTTCCACATGGACATGGAAGCGATTATCGGCATGGCGCAGAAGGCACTGCCGTCCGTGGATACGGAATGGAAGGTGTTGCTGTATGTGACGGCGCCGTTCAATCTGCTGAAGGGCTTTGTGCTGAGCCTGCTGACGTTTGTGCTGTATAAGCGGCTGTCGCCGATGCTGCACGTCCGGAAGTAAAGAAAATAAACACGCGGACACAGCCTGAAAGCGCGCACAACTCAATCGCGAAAAAGGGTCAAGGGAGGAACTCCCTTGCAGAGTCCAGAGACAGCGTCTCTGGTGGGGTCAAGGGGCAACACCCCTTGCGCCTCCTTATAATAGGAAGGAACATAACTATGAGAACACATTCTCCCAATGAAACACGCGAACTGGCGAAAAGGCTGGCGAAAGAGCTTCGGAGGGGGGATGTGCTTCTTTTGTGGGGCGATTTGGGCGCGGGCAAGAGCGAGTTCACGCGCGGGCTGGCGCAGGGGCTTGGCGTGACGGCGACCGTCACCAGCCCGTCGTTCACCATCCTCAACGTTTACGACGACGGGCGAATTCCCCTGTACCACTTCGACTGGTATCGGCTGAACAGCGTCGAGGAGCTGTACGAAATGGGCATGGAGGAGTTCCTCGGCGGCGACGGCGTGGCGGTGGTTGAGTGGCCCAGCCAGTGCCCTGAAGCCATCCCGGAAACGCACCTTGCCATCCGCCTGACCCCGGTGGACGAAACGACACGCGATGTGACCATTACTCCGATGGGCGGATTCCGTGAAATATCCTTGGAGGAAGAACAATGAAGCTGCTTGCTGTGGATACATCCGGGCCGGTGTGCGGCGTGGCGATTTTGACCGAGGACGGCATTCGCCATGAGTGTGCCGTCATGAACCACAAGACGCATTCGGTCAACCTGCTGCCCATGATTGACAACGCCTTTCAGTCCACGGGGCTGACGATTCAGGACATGGATCGCTTGGCTGTCGTGGTCGGGCCGGGGTCGTTCACGGGCGTCCGGCTCGGCGTCAGCACGGTGAAGGGGCTGGCGCACGGCGCGGGGAAGCCCTGCGTCGCGGTCAACGCGCTGGAAGCAATGGCGGCGGGCATCAGCGGATTCAGCGGTGTCGTCTGCCCGATTCAGGATGCGCGCGCTGGGCAGGTGTACGGCGCAGCGTTCTCCGCGGGAGAAAATCGCCCGAATCGGCTGATGGCTGACACGCCGATGAAGGTTGAGGACTATGTGGCGGAAATCAGCCCCTTCGGCGACCGCTTCCTATTCCTCGGCGACGGTATGCCTGTGCATCGGCAGAAGCTGCAAACCCTGCTGGGGGATGCTGCCACGTTCGCGCAGCCGCATCAGGCGTTCCTGCGCCCGGCAGCAGTGGCGTACCTTGCGTCGCTGGAGACGGAAACGGTTGATTACCTGACGCTCATGCCGCTCTACCTGCGCGCCCCGAACGCCGCGCTCAACAAGAAGCTGACGGAGGGTCTCCATGCCTGAAATCACGATTCGTCGGATGACGATGGACGACGTGGACGGCGTGTATGCCGTGGAAATCAGCACGTTTGTCGATGCGTGGAGCCGCGACGCGTTCGTCAGCGACATGAAGAATCCTGTTGCACGCTACCTCGTGGCGGAGCAGGACGGGAAAATCATCGGCTATGCGGGTGCGTGGGTCATCCTCGACGAGAGCCACATCACCAACATCGCTGTGCTAAAGGAACACCGCGGGCAAGGGACGGGAAAACGCCTGACGCACGGGCTTCTGCAATACCTCTCTAACCTCGGTGCGGCATACGCGACGCTGGAAGTTCGCCGCAGCAATGAAATCGCGCAGAACCTCTATAAGTCGCTCGGTTTTGTGCAGCTTGGCGTTCGCAAGCGCTACTACGCTGACAATGGCGAAGACGCGCTCATCATGGTCTGCGACCACATGCCGGCGGCTGACCCGGATTTCACGGAAGCCGAAACGGTATTTGAAGAATAAGCAATGGCGCTCGTCACATGACGGGCGCTTTTTTGAAAGGAGCAGCCTATGGCGACGATTCTGGTGACGCACGGCATCCCGGCAGAGGGATTTTCACTGCTTTCGGGAGAGAAAATTGTGATTCCGAAGCCGCTCATGCAGTTCTCGACGGACGAACTTGCGGCGCTGATTCCGGCGGCGGATGCGGTCGTTGCGTGCGGCGCGCTGCCGGGTGAAATCATCCGCAGGGGGACGAAGCTGCGCATTATCGCGGGCTATGGCGCGGGCTATGACGGCGTGGACGTGCGCGCGGCGGCGGAACGTGGCATACCGGTCACGAATCTGCCCGACACCGTGACGGACAGCACGGCGGAGCTCGCCATCGGGCTGATGCTCGCGGTTTCGCGCAGAATTGGGGAAAACAGCCTCCGTGCGCGAGAGGAAGCGCCGGAAAACCTGTTCGGCATGGGCAGAAACATGGGGCGCAGTCTGCGCGGGCAGACGCTGGGTCTCCTCGGCTGTGGGCGCATCGGCAAGCGGACAGCGGAAATCGCGGCGGCGCTCGGAATGCGCTGCATCGGGTACAGCCGGCACGGGGTGAATCATCCGCAGGTGGAAAGCGTGACCCTGCCGGAGCTGCTGGCGCAGTCTGACGTGCTGTCTCTGCACTGCCCGCTGACGCAGGAGACGCGCCGGCTGCTTGACCGTTCTGCGCTGGCGCGGATGAAGCAGGGGAGCATCCTCATCAACACGGCGCGCGGGGCGATTGTGGACTGCGACGCACTGGCGGATGCGCTGGAATCGGGGCATCTGCGCGGCGCGGGGCTGGACGTGTACCCGGATGAACCGCACATTCCGCCGAGGCTGATCGCGCTGCCGCAGGTTGTCCTGACCCCGCACATCGGCACAAACACGCAGGAGACAAGGCAGCGGATGGCGGAGGAGTGCGCACGGCAAATTGCGGATGCGCTGGCGGGAAAACGGCCGGCGTATGTGGTGAATGGAATAGAATAATGTCAAGATTAAAACAGCAGCAGGGGCGACAAGCATCCCTGCTGCTGTTTTTGTAAAGTCAAGATGGCGTGTTCAGGCGATAGCACGTTATTTCGTCCACGCCTCAAACTCTTCATCCGTCGCAAGCACGGTGTGTGTGCCGCCGACGGAATGTTCCGTTCCTTTGGCGTAATCAATGCCACTGGTGGCGTAGTTGTAGGTTAGGGCGACGCGGTGCTTTTCCACCACGGGGTTGGGGTGGGGGATGGCGGACAGCAGGCTCTTGGTGTACGGATGAACCGGGTGGGAGAAAATCTCCTCCTTCGTGCCGGATTCCACCATGTAGCCCAAATGCAGCACGCCGATGCGGTCGGATATGTACTTCACCATGCTCAAATCATGTGCGATAAACAAGTAGGCGCACTGCGTTTCCTCCTGAATGTCCTTCATCAGGTTCACCACCTGCGCCTGAATCGACACATCCAATGCGGAAATGCACTCGTCGGCGATAATCAGCTTGGGGTTCATAATCAGGGCGCGGGCAATGCCGACGCGCTGACGCTGACCGCCGGAAAACTGGTGCGGATAGTTGCGGAAGCGCTTTTCAGCATCGGTGATACCCACCAGTTCCAGCAGCTGCAGGGCTTTCGTGCGCGCCTCGTCCTTCGGCATGTGCTTATGCAGCAGCATGCCCTCCATAATCTGCTTGCCGATGGTCATCGTGGGGTCAAGGCTCGTCATCGGGTCTTGGAATACCATCGCGAGGCGCTGACCGTTGTATTCCGTGCGCAGCTGCTTCTTGCTCAATTTCAGCAAATCAACGGTTTTGTCCTGCCCGTGCCCGTCATCGTATGTATACAGGATTTCGCCGCTGTTGATGGTGGCGTTGCTGTCCAGCAAGCCGACGGCGGCTTTCATCGTTACGGATTTTCCCGAACCGGATTCGCCCACGATGGCGACGGTTTCGCCCTTTTGCAAATCCAGATTGATGCCGCGGATGGCATGTACCACGCCGGCGTTCGTGCGGAAGGAAATATCCAGATTCTTGATTTGCAGAATGGTCTTTGCTGACATCTTGAATCCTCTCCTTTCACATGTCTTCCAGCTTGGGCGCGAGCGCCTCGCGCAGTCCGTCGCCGATGAAGTTGAAGCCCAGCATCAGCAGCGCCAGCACCAGAATCGGCGGAATAATCTGATACGGCAGGGTAGTGATGTTGTTGAAACCGTCCTCAATCAGCGTGCCGATGGAGCATTGCGGCAGCACAATGCCGACGCCCACGAAGTTCAGAAACGCCTCGGTAAAGATGGCAGTCGGGATGGAAAACATCACCTGCGTGATAATCGGGACGATGGTGTTGGGCAGAATCTCCTTGAAGATAATGTGTCCGCTGCCTGCACCCAGTGTGCGGCTGGCGAGAACATACTCCTGCTCTTTCATCTTCAGCATTTCTGCGCGGGCGATTTTGCTCATGCCAATCCACTTGGTCAGCAGCAGCGTTACAATCACCAGACCGATGCCTTTGGGCATAAAAATCGCCAGCACGGACACGATCACAAGCCGCGGAATACTGTTGGCGATTTCGACGAAGCGCTGCATGATGCTGTCCACACGTCCGCCGAAGTAACCGGATAACAGCCCGTAGCTCATGCCAATGAGCATATCAATGATGATGGTGACGAAGGCAATCATCAGCGATACGCGCGCGCCGTACCACGTCCGTGTCCAGAGGTCGCGGCCGAGGTCGTCCGTGCCGAAGAGAAACGTTTTATCGGCATAAATGTCGTCGTAAGGTTCGCCCGTCACCATCTCGTGGATGGCAGGTACACGCGGGCTGATGCCGACGGCGGCCTTCTTGCGTCCCTTGGCATTGAGCGCCGTGACGATTTCGTCATACGCATATCCGCTGAAAAGCGGCGCGACGAACGCCAGAAAAATCATCAGCAGTACCAGAATCAGCCCAATCATGGCGCGCTTGTTGCGGACAAAGTGCGTTGCGACACCCTTCCAGTAGCCTTGGGAAGCATAGTTGGTGTCGGTCGCAATGTCTGCCTGCTCCAACTGCGCAAAGTCCCCGGCGACAGGGACGTATTCCGCTGCCTGCACCGGCGGGCAGGTTTCTAACTGTTTCATTCGTTTGTTTCCAGATGCAAGAGGCAGAGCGGCCTGGCTGAGGAGAACCGCTCTGCCTGAAGATTTCGATACGATTTTAGATTGGCTCAGCCTCTTCTAAAAGCGCACACGACTGATTACTTGATGACGGCACTCTTATACACGCGGTTCAGCGCGACAGGATGGAATTCAATCCCCTTAACGCCCTCAGTATCATCATTTTAAGAAAAAGTAAAGGGGCGATGAACGAAAAAACATGAAATGTGCAAAGTGAAGTGCACAGAGGGAAAATAAGAACAAGAGAAAAACAAAGGAATGTCCCAAATGGTGCGGAGAAAAGCAAACGCCAAAAAGTTCGAGAAGCCGTTTGAATACCATATACCTGAATCGGCAGTGAAAACATCTGGTATCACATGGTTCCTAAATGCTTGACTTTTCTTGCTGCCTGTGTTATCTTCCTATTGTAGCGTTTGCTTTTTCTTCAGCCCCTTGCCGACGACTTGCATCTCCACAAAGGGACGGTTGTGCCACATTTCCCACCACCGTTAGGAGGTATCAAATCAAATGGATGACATTCTGTTTACCTGTGCAGGAACGAGCGACCCTGTTCGCGGCAATCGCGACGGCGGCATTCTGCATATCATGCGCTATTATCACCCGAAGCGAGTATATCTCTTCCTCAGCCAGCAAATCGCCGACTTGGAAGCACAAGATCACCGCTTTGAAAAGACTTTCCAGCACATGCAGGAAGTCTGTGCAGCGCAAGGCATCGTTTATCAGCCCCGTCTTTTTATGCATAATAGCCAGCTGTGTGACGCCTCCAAGATAGACCTCGTCGAAAAGCCGCTGCTGGAGTATTTCACCTCTGTTGCCGCCGAGAATCCGAATTGCCGCATTCTGCTGAACCTGAGTTCCGGCACGCCCCAAATGAAAACGCTGATGCAGTTTCTTGCGGTTGATTCCCCTTACCATGTGTTAGGGGTTCAGGTTGATGGCCCGCAGCAAAACAAAAAAGATCAGTCACGCACGGACAACGAAACATATAACGTTGACTACGAATTGGCAACAAACTTTGATGATGAGCCGGATTGTCTGCCGGAAGGCGAACGGCGCAACAGAACGTCCGAGCCGGAAATGTTTGCCATCAAACATCAACGCCATCGCCATCAGCTGCTGAAGCTGCTGGAGCGGCAGGACTATGACGCCATGCTGGATATGTCGCAGAATTTACCCCAACAGCTGCGAACGCTGCTCCGGCATTTGAACGCAAGAAACAACTTGCAAAGCGAGGAAGCCTACAAGCTGGCAAAGGAACTGCCGAATTTAGGCTTTCCGCTGTATCCAGCGATGAAAAGTGATTCGCGTTATCGCGATTTAAGCGAGTATTATCTGCTGCTGCGCAATCTGCAAAAACTGGGGCGGTATTCGGAATTTGTGCTGCGGCTGAATCCGTTTTTGACGGAGCTGCTATATACCCTGCTTATGCAGACGGAATTTACTGGCTATCTGAAAAAGAGCAACGGCCGAATTGATGTCGCGACGGATGTGCTGAACAGCAAGCAACCAGAACTGATGAAAAGGCTTCAAGCCGAAGCGCAGAGAACGCTGCTTGATTACAAAAATTTTAGCATCTTTCTTGGCATTTCTATGCTGCTTGTCACAGATACACTCTCCGACGCGCATCGGAATTTCCTTCGTGCCTGCAATGCGCTCAATACAGCGCAGCGCAACACAGCCGCGCATCAGCTTCATGCTGTGCTGGAAGAGGACATCAAGCACGATTGCTTCTTCGGCATCAAGCACTATGGTTCTGCTGAAATTGTGCAGAAATTAGGCGAACTGCTGGCACAGGCATACCCGGATGTGTGCGACAAGTCGCTTTTCAGGATTTACGACCGCTGCAACGACTACATCAAGGCGCATTTGCAGCTGGGCGCTGCGAACCTCTAATTTTTGTGCGCCAAATCGGCAGCTTTTTCAGAGGTTCGCACCGCTTTGGGGATTGTTTTGACCAGCTTTGGATGTTGCTTTGTCGAACTTTCGCTTGACTTTTTCTGCCGTTTGTGCTATTCTTCCATTATCAGCACAGCTCCTTTTGTGGGGTTTTGCTGATGCAGCTTAGCCCCGCGAGGGGACGGTTACCGAATGTGCGGCATGAAGAAATGGTACGTGTTGATGCAGCTTAGCTCCGCGAGGGGACGGTTACTCTCGCGCAGCGTTGTATGCGAGCTGACTATTGGTTGATGCAGCTTAGCCCCGCGAGGGGACGGTTACTTCGTCGTTCGTGTACACGTCGCCCACTTCGAGATGCAGCTTAGCCCCGTGAGGGGACGGTTACGACCTTGCCAGTCAAGCCGTACATCCCGACGCGATGCAGCTTAGCCCCGCGAGGGGACGGTTACATAACACGCACTCCGTTGAGATTCGTCCATCCATATGATGCAGCTTAGCCCCGCGAGGGGACGGTTACCGCGAGCGGAGCGGAGCAAAACCCTGGCCGGGAAAATGATGCAGCTTAGCCCCGTGAGGGGACGGTTACTTTCACCGTTCGAGAATTGCCTTAATGGAAGAGGATACAGCTTATCCCCGCGAGGGGACTCCCTACATGTGTTTTCTCCGGCAAATTTCCGTCATTTTATTGACAATTCGCACATTCTCTGCTATACTTCATGGTGAACTTTTCCTTCTTGTTAACGGAGGTGGTTTTTTGAACGAATTAACTTTACAGGCAACTTTCGCCGGTTTGCTGCATGACATCGGCAAAATTGTCTGGCGCGCTGGACTGGGGAAACGCACGCACGCGCTCGCGGGCGCGGAATACTTAAAAGCACATTTTGCCAATCCCAAAGCGCAGAATTTCCTCGCCTGTGTGCAGTATCATCACGAAAAGGAACTGCGTGCGGCTTCCTTGCCGACGAATCATCCCGCCTATATCACCTGTGCAGCCGACTCAATTGCTGCCTCCATCGACCGCCGCGGCATCGAATCGGGCAATCAGGATTATGATGCTTCACAGTTGCTGCTGTCCATTTTCTCGCATCTTAATGGCGAACATCCCAAACAGTTTGTCGCCCCTATTCAGCCAAGCGGCAGCGTTCCGTTCCCCGTTTCCGCCGCATCCGCTGCGAAAAGCGACTATGAGCAGCTCCTCCACCATTTTGAGCAGGGTTTATCGCACATCGGCTATGGCGCGGAATGGCTGAATGCGCTGCTTGCCTTGCTGGAAGAATGCACGTCCACCGTGCCTGCCAGCACCTATCGCGCGCAAAGCGAGGATGTTTCGCTGTATGACCATCTGAAAGTTACCGCTGCCGTCAGCGCCTGCATCAGCGAATATCTGCTGGCACAGGGGATTGACAATTGGCGGGACTATTTGCAGTCTCCCACCTCTGATTTCCGCAAAACCAACGTTTTTCTTTTGTACACCGCTGATATTTCCGGTATTCAGAAGTTCATTTACACCGTCGCCACCCGCGGCGCACAGCGCGCACTCCGCAGCCGTTCCTTCTTTCTGGAGCTGTTCATGGAGAATTACATCGACCTTGTGCTGGATGCGTGCGGTCTCAGCCGTGCGAATCTGCTTTACAGCGGCGGCGGTCATTGTTATCTGCTGCTGCCCAACACGGATGCCGTCAGAGCCACAGTGCGTGAAGTCAACCGAAAGACAAATGACTGGCTGATCGCGCAGTTCGGCATCCAGCTTTTCCTTGCCAACGGCTGGTGTCCGTGCAGTGCTGATGCGCTATGCAATCGTCCCGCGGAAGAATCCCCCTACAAAGAGATTTTCGCCAAGGCTTCCGCTGTCCTCAGTCAGCATAAGCTGCAGCGTTATTCCGTTGCGCAAATCAAGCGCTTGAATCAGTTTGCCGATGCGCTTTCCGGGCGCGAATGCACCGTCTGCGGGCGCGTGGACAATTTGCAGGAGAATCGCTGCCCGTGGTGCCGTGCATTCGAGAATATTTCGCGGAAATTGCAGAATCCGCAGTATACCGCTTTCTGCATCACCCGCGATTCATCCACATACGACTTGACCCTGCCTGACCGCGATGGTCAGGATGTTTCCCTGCTTTTGCTGACGGAGGACGAAGCCGCCAAGCAAATTGCACAAGACCGGCAGATGATTCGCTTGTACGGCAAAAATCGCACCATTCTCGGCGCGCAGATCTGCACACGGCTCGACTTGTGCGATTATTATGCCAGCAATCTGAACACATCGTTGGCGGCGCAGTCCGAGGGGATTCGCCGCCTTGCCATCTGCCGCATGGATGTGGACAATCTGGGCGAAGCGTTCGTTTCCGGCTTTGAGCAGAAGGACAAGCCGCTGCCGAAGGAACGGTATCATTTCGTCACACTCTCCCGAACGACCGCGTTTTCTCGGCAAATGTCGCTCTTCTTCAAGCGCTATATGAACCTTGTGCTAACGCAGAATGAACAAAAGCCGCTGCAAATTGCCGTCATTTATTCCGGCGGCGACGATGTGTTTCTGCTGGGCGCGTGGAATGACGTCATCACCGCGGCAACGCGGATTGCGGATGCTTTCCATGCTTATACATCCGGCGCATTGACCATCAGCGCAGGCATTGGGATGTACGATGCGAAATATCCCATCCGCATGGCTGCCGAAGAAACGGCCGCCTTGGAGCAGCACGCCAAAAACGAGCCCGGCAAAAATGCGATTGCCTTGTTTGATCCGCAGGAACATCACACCTATTCGTGGTCTGTCTTTACCAGCGCCGTCCTGGACGAAAAATATCAGGCGCTGAAAACCTTTTTCGATGGGCAGGATGAGCGCAGGATGGCTTTCCTGTACAACATCACGCATCTGCTTCGTCTCGCATCCACAGACAAGCTGAATCTGGCACGGCTGGCCTATCTGCTGGCACGCCTGAAGCCAAGCAGCTTTGATAAGGAAAAAAGCGCGCAGTACGACGCATTCTCCAAGGCGGTGTACCGCTGGGCAGCCATTCCGCAAGAGCGCGACCAGCTCATCACTGCCATCTACCTATATGTCTACTTGAACAGAAAGGTGGAAGATTCAAATGGCTTACAACAATAACTACAATAGATATAACAATCAGCGGCAGCCATCCAGAGGCGGCTTCACACCTGCGCCTGCCGCTCCGGTTGAACCCAAGGCAATCCCGGCAAACTATGTTGATCTTGCAGAAACGCTGATGAGCGCAAATTCAAAAAGCATCACAACATCCAAGCTGCGCAACTGGTTCAGCATTGCCAACGATATCTATAATGTAGAAAGCCGCAGCAGCGAAATCGGCCTGAAGCCGGAAAGCTGCACAAAACTGCTGAATTTGCGCGTGCGCATTGTCTACGATGCCGGCAAGGATTCCAAGATTAAGGATTTTGTCACCAGCGCGAATTTGCTTTCGTATATCAAAGGCATCGGCAGCAGCCGCGAGCAGATGATTCGTTTTGCGCACTACATGGAAGCCTTGGTTGCTTATCATAAATACTTCGGCGGGAGGGAAGCATAACAATGTACGGAAAAATTATCATCCACTGCGTTTTGACCGTCAAAACAGGATTGCATATTGGGGATTCCTCTGCCTTTTCTGCCATTGGCGCAGTGGACAGCCCGGTTGTTCGCGACCCTTACACCAATCGGCCCATTATTCCCGGCAGCAGTTTGAAGGGAAAAATCCGCACGCTGCTTGTTCGCAGCAAATGCAAGGATATTGAGCAGATGCCCGACCACAAGGATGACGACTCCGCCATTCTGCGGCTTTTCGGTTCCGCTGCGCCTGTCAAACGTTCCCGGCTTCAGTTCGCTGACTGCTTTGTATCCAATGCCAGCGATTTTGCAAGCATTGGTTTGACGGAAGTAAAGGCGGAAAACACCATTAACCGTCAAACCAGCCAAGCTAATCCGCGGCAAATTGAACGCGTTACAGCAGGCGTTCAGTTTGGCTGCACCATTGTGTACGATATTGAAAATTCCAGTGAGCTGACCCCCGATTTGCAGCTGCTGGCGCTTGGCATGAAGCTGCTTCAGATGGACTATCTGGGCGGTCATGGTTCGCGCGGCAGCGGGCGGGTCGGCTTTTCCGATTTTTCTTTCCAGCATTTTCAGGATGAAACCTCCGACCAAACGTTGATGGACATTTTCAAGGAGGCCGAGAACTATGAATTATTCCCTAATTCGTCTGCGATTTGATGGCCTTGCTCACTTCGGCACTTCCGATTCCGCGCTTTCCTTATTCACATCAGAAGATCATTTCTATGCCGATACGCTCTTTTCCGCACTTTGCCACACTGCATTGTCTCTCCACGGCATTGATGGACTCCATTCGCTCCTTCAGCAGGCTGCGGATGGTTCATTGCTGCTCAGTGACAGTATGCCGTGGCATCGTACCGCGCACGGTGTTGATTACTACCTGCCCAAGCCTTGCAGGACTTTTTCTCGTCTCCCGCAGAAACACGAAATGCCGCAGGGCAGCCGCAAAGCAATGAAAAAACTTGCATGGATTCCCGTTCGCAGCTTTTCTGATTTCTGGCGCTCTATTGCCGGAGAAGCCTCTTATCAGCCGCAGCCGGATGCTTTCGGGACACTTGCAGGCAGAACGCAGGCCGCCGTGTCCGACGAAACGGATGCCGTTCCCTATCAGGTGGGCGCATATCGCTTCTTTCCCGATTGCGGTTTGTATGTGCTGATTGGCTGCAAGGAGCAGCGTCAGCTGGATTATTGCGCCGAATTGTTTACGGTGCTTGGTTTGTCCGGCATTGGCGGAAAAACCAGCGTCGGCTACGGGCGTTTTACCGTCGAAGAGCAGATTCGTTTGGACGATTCTGATGATTCCCAGCTGGTATTCCTCCAACATGCACTGGCGGACGCATCTGCGCCCTATCAATTGCTGCTGACAACCAGTTTGCCGCGCGATGATGAGCTGGAACAAACCATGCAGCACGCGCAGTATCGGCTGATTCGCCGGAGTGGTTTCATCCAATCAAACACATTTAATGCAGAGCCATTCAAAAAGCAAACGCAGTATTACCTTGCCGCCGGCGCAACTTGTACGCAGCGTTATCACGGGGATTTGTACACCGTTGCCGAATCGGGCAATCACCCCGTTTACCGCTATTCCAAGCCGATGTTTCTGGGGGTGAAGGCATGATTGAATCAGGAACGCTCCAATGCTTTGACTTGACGCTGACAACGCAAGGGCTGCTCCACGTTGGGGACGGCAAAGTCATCCCGAAAAAATTTTACATGCTGAACGGCAATACCATCTCCTACATTGATGAAGAACGGCTGTTTGCCATCCTCCTCCGTCGAAATCAGCTGGAGCGTTTTGAAGCCTATTGCCTTGGTGCGGACACAAATTTAGGACGCTTCTTCAAGAGCATTGCACTTTCTCCCGCTGAGCAGCATGCGCTTGTGCGCTGCACCTTCCGCAGTGCCGATGCACTTGATGAAAACCATTCGTGCAAGGAAATTCGTCCGTTTATCCGCAACACGGCCAATCAGGTTTACGTTCCCGGCAGCAGTATCAAAGGCGCGCTGCGCACAGCCCTGCTTTTTTCCATGATTCAGCAGGATGGCAGCAAAAAAGCCCCTCTTGATTGGCAGAAGCCAAGGGGCGCTTTTGAAGCACGTTATCTCCATCAATTGTATCCGCAGATTGAGCGCGATACACCGCAGAAAGACCTTCTGCGCGGACTTTCTGTTTCCGACAGTCAAGTCATCGCAGACAGTGCCATGTGTTTAAGCTGCAAGTGCGATGCCAGCGTCAGCGGCGCTGTCCGCAAACTGCCTGTCTGCCGTGAGTGCATTGCGCCGGGGCAGCTGATTCATACTACGCTGACGTTGGACCAGTCCATCCTGCGCGGCAGAATTACCAAGGAATCCTTGCTGCGTGCCATCCAAACCTTTGCCGCATACCATCAAAAAACGTACGCTGAACATTTTACCGTGCCTGACCATGCGCATTATCATCTTGCAGCGTCAACACTCTTTCTTGGCGGCGGCGCCGGCTTTTTCAGCAAAACGCTGTCGTACCCCTATGAGGGAAAGCAGCTTGCTTTGCAGCATGTTTCTGCGTTCATGTGCAAGTCTTTCCGTGCGCATCATCATGAAAACGACCCTGCACTTGGCATCTCCCCGCATACTATGAAATATGGACTGTATCATCAGGAGTTATTCCCGTTCGGTCCATGCAAGGTGGATATTCTATGATAAAACAATACCGAATCAGCTTGGAAAGCAAGCAAGCTGGGCTCAATGCCTCGATTGCATATCCGCTTTACGCATGGCTGTTGTCACAAGTGCCGACTGAAGTTGGTACGGCGCTTCACGAGCAGGCCACCCGTCCAATCAATCAGTATATTCTTTGGAATGCTGCTGCCAATCGCGGCGAATGGGTGGTTAACCTCATGACCGACGAGATGGTCGAAATATTTTCGCCTGTCTTGAATGCACTTTCCGTCATTGCCTTGCGAAGCGGCACATTGCTTGCCACCGCAGGAAGCACCGTGGAAGTCCCAAATTTCCAGCATCTGCTGAAGTGCGGCGAATCGCTGTCAAACGTTCAGCTTTTTCCAATCCACTTTCTAACGCCCACAACGTTCAAGCAGGATAAGCGTTATGTGATTTTCCCGCAGGAATCGTTGATTTTACAGTCCCTGATCTCCCGCTGGAATGTCAGTTTTCCTGAAGCTCCGATGGATGACGAAGATGCGTTTCAGGCACTTCTGCGCGGCATTCACATTGTGGATTACAATTTGCACACCACACGCTATCCAATGAAGCAAGTGCGGCTTCCTGCATTTCAGGGGCGGATTAGCATTGAAACGCGCCTGCCTGCGCCCATGATGGCGCTGTGGACAACGCTGTACAGCTTTGCCCCTTATGCCGGGATTGGTGTCAAGACGACGCTGGGGATGGGCGGCGTGTCAATGATGAAGGCATCCAATCTGCTTGTGTGACCTCTCTATTTTATGATATATTTTTGATGCCAACACATGAACGACAGGCGTTCCCGATGGAAAGCCCCTACGAGTTAGCAACGTCTCCGCTCCTCTCCGGCGAGGACGCAGTGGACGGATTCACGAGCATCTCCCGCGCACTTGCGTCGCGTAGTAGAATTATTTGGAATAACATAGCACCAAGACGACGAACACGGCAAAAGAGGAAATGTCTTTTAGTTGACCCAACCACCTCCTATGCAAGTAGAAGAATCGCATGGGAGGATTTTTGGTGCGCCCGGCATAATACTGCGCCATTGGCTTGCGCCTTTTCCACTGAATCGTGCGGGAATCCTATTTGAAGCCGATAGTGCGGAAAATTTCTTCATCGGCGACTACTTTCAGCGCTTTGTGGATACCCTGCGTTTTTTGAAGGACGGCGATAAGCTGAAACTCAACGAAGGCTGGAAGGATTTTGCGGATGCGTCCGCAATCAAAACGGGTTTAAGTTTCTGCGAGGAATAGGGGATGGCTTTCAGCCATTCAGCAGGATTCTGTGTGAATTTTGCGAGAAAATCAACTTCTTGGATGATGCGGCGAAAGACCTTGATGCGTGCAGAATGAGTTTGGATGGAATCAAAAGAATTTTAGATGACTTTGATGAAATCTATGGCGATTATCAGCTATCAGCGCGCGTCGATATGCTGCTGAAATTTCTTGCGAAACGAGCGGCAAAGGAATATCGGTACATCAGCTTTCAAGAGAAGGCCCCCGACAATGATGCCGTGCAAATCATGACGGTTCACAAGGCAAAAGGGCTGGAATTTCACACGGTTTTTCTGCCTGAACTTACGAAAAATGAGTTTCCCGCGCGTACGCTGGGCGGGAAGCAATACTATCATGTGCTGGGCGGCACATTTGCGGAAAACAAAGACAAATATCAAAGTACGCTTGATGATGAGCGGAAACTCTTCTATGTTGCTGTCACCCGCGCAAAACAAAACCTGTACATGTCCTATGTATCGGCAACGCAGCCGGTGTCATGCTTCGTACAGGAAGCGGCACAGTCACCGTATTTGCAGATAAACGACCGCGATTTGACCTGCAATCCGAAAGCCTCCGCTGATTCCGACAAGGCAGAACTCGCCCAGTATGCACGCAGTCAGCTGCAAGATTACTACACGGAAGCGTGCCGCATTCTTCCGGAGGCAGATGCGGACTTAAAGCGCATCGAAGGACTATCGCCCGACGAGATGATTGCGGAAGCAGAAAGAAACAGCTTGCTGTAACGAGGTTTATTTCTCGTGCAAACAAAATGCGCTTGAATTGCACTTTTTCTCGGAATTTTTGCCCGGCAGGGATGACGCAGCTGGGTTGGACTCAATTATGAGGGGTATCCCTAATCCTCCACGGCGTTTTCCGACACTTCGAGGTGAAGCCGAGCGTGCTGCAGCCGCTGTGAAATTTAGCGTGCGACATGGCGGTGGAGGGGGTCATCAACGACTTGAATCTGCCGATGCTCACGAACGCGCAGGCGGCAGGGCAGGTGCAAGTCCTCCGGCAGCTTGCGCCGAGGGTCAACAACCTGCTGACGGCGGAGAAAATCTACGCGTATCTGCGGATGAATCCGCCGAGCGAAACGGAATTTGCCCGCCTGAAGCGCCTGTTTTCGCCGGATAATCACGCACTTTGGTATGCACCGACTGCGCGCGTTGCTATGGCGGAGGAGCAAGCAGCGGTGGATAACGGTGGCGGTACATCAGGTACGTCACAGCGCGGTCAGCCGGACGACGACCAGCCGGACGACGACCAGCCGGACGACGGTCAGCCGGACGACAATCAGCCAAACGACGGTCAGCCGAACGACGATCAGCCGAACGACGGTCAGCAGGAGAATGCCAGCACGGCGCAGGCACAAGCGGCGCTATCCGCCCTCTTGCAGGACTGGCAGCACATTGCCGAGCAGATGCAGACCGACTTGGAGACGTTCCACAAGCAGCGCGGCGACGAGGCAGGCGGCATGATGCAGAATCTCCGCGCCGTCAACCGGGAAAAGTACGACTACACGGCGTTCCTGAAGAAATTCGCCGTGATGGGCGAGGCCATGCGCATCAATGACGATGAGTTCGACTATGTGTTTTACAGCTACGGGATGCAGCTTTTCCCCGAAAAGCGGATGCCGCTCATTGAGCCGCTGGAATACAAGGACGAGAAGCGCATCCGCGAGTTCGTCATCGCGATTAACACGTCCGGGTCGGTGATGGGCGAACAGGTGCAGGCGTTTTTGCAGAAGACGTACAACATCCTGCAAAGCACGGAGAGCTTTTTCAGCCGCATCAACGTCCACATCATCCAGTGCGACGAGGACATTCAGGAGGACATCAAAATCACCTCGCGGGAGGAGTTTGACCACTATCTGCAAACGATGGCCATCAAGGGGCTTGGCGGAACGGACTTCCGCCCGGTATTCCAGCGGGTGGATGAGATGATTCGGGACGGGGAGTTTGCCAACCTGAAGGGGCTGATTTACTTCACGGATGGCTACGGCTTATTCCCGGAGCGGATGCCCGCCTATAAGACCGCGTTTGTGTTTGTGGAGGATGGCTGCGAGATTCCCGAAGTGCCGGTGTGGGCGATGAAGCTGGTGCTGACGAGGAAAGAGGTGGAGGAGATGGCTGAAAGCACCAATAAATGACGCGGAGGAAAAGCAGATGGATACAGCCTTATCCGTTGCCGCACTTGTAGTATCCTTATTTTCGGCGGGGTTCACGCTGTATACGTACATCTGGACGAAAGTCCGAGACCGAAAGCAGGCGACACTGGAAGCATACAATCGGCTGCAAGAGCAGGTGCTGGATCATTTGAACGTGTACATGCCCAAGCAAATTGCGGAGATTGCGAGGAACACACGTTCCGAAGAGTACAAGCAGATAAGCGCCTATGTTGCGCGAATCGAGCATTTCTGTGTCGGTGTAAACCAGAAGATTTATGATCGAAACGTGGTTTACGAACTGGCGCAGGGCTACTTGGACGGCACGATAAAGAGCCGAATTGAGCCGATGATTGAGAAGAAGAACCGTTTTGGACACGATTATTACGCCAACATTCATCAATTTTACGATTGGATGGAGAAGGCGCGAAAAGAAAAGGAGCGTAAAGGAAAATGAGCGACTTTCAGATTGAAAATGGTGAGCTGGTGGAGTATACGGGAAGGGTGGGGATGTGGTGATCCCGGATTCGGTTACATCCATCGGGGATAGGGCGTTCTATGATTGCCACAGACTGACGAGTATAAGCATTCCGGACAGCGTTACGTCCATCGGGAAAGAGGTGTTCAGTAACTGCAGCAGCCCGACGAGCATAAGCGTTCCTGATTCCGTTACTTCCATCGAAGCACCAGCATTCACGGAATGTGAAAATCTGCAAGACTTCACCTGCCCTTCTTCTTTCGCGAAGCAGCTGCAAACCATACTGCCTAAAACGAAGACAACCATCATCCTTCACATCCCCGATATTTCAGGCATGAGCACCAAATTTCTTCTCAGTGTTGTAATCGGATTTGTTGAGGACAAACGAGACTGGTCCGACGAAAACGGCAAAGTGTATGCGAAATACATCAAAACAAAAGCACTGAAGCTGGCAGGTATGGCGATTGAGCACCCCGATTTGTTCTACCTGATGCTTCGTGAAAAGCTGATTTTCGCCAAGGATTTGGACGCATTCACAAAAGCCGTGCAGGACAGCGGCAATACGGAGCTGATTGCGGCAGTGCTGGACTATGCCAACAGCAACGTTTCCGAAAAGGACAAGGCAAAAGTTCAGCAGAAGAAAGAAACGCTCGACGCGAATGTGACGAATTTCCTGTTTGATGCGGAACAAATTGAGCAAATCAGCGGGAAAACGTTCGCTGTCACAGGCAGCCTCAAGACGTTTGCCGACCGCAACGAGCTGAAAGTCTGCTTGGATGCGTGCGGCACGACGCTGACGGAAAACCTTTCACGCAACGTGAATTACCTCATCACGAACACGCCGGATTCGGGCACGGCGAAGAATCGGGAGGCCGAATCGCTGGGAATTTCGCGCATCACCGAGGCGCAATTCAACGAAATGGTTGGCAGAAAAGTGTAAAAAATGCCCTCCGCCGGTTACTCACAACCGCGAAGGGCATTTCTATATCCTCATTTCGTCCTCTTAAAAAGTGCGACTTTGATATTTTGATACACAAAAGGTGGGAACATGTTGAGAAGATTAGCACCTTCACCTCTTGAACCCCATGAAAAGCATTCGACGACCCGCAAACCCTTGCGCCACAAGGCTTTGCAGCACTTTCACAAGTGCCTAATAACCCCGAAATAACCCCGTCATTATGAACGGAACAATTTTAGCCCCTGTGCTGTGTATGCGGTTCAATGTCAAGGCGACAATAAGCACAGGAGGTTTTTTCAATGAAAACGACGACGACAAACGAACTGCCTGCCGAAATTATGGAGAACGGCATTCACTACACCCTTGTGGGCGATTACTACTTTCCGACCTGCATGCTGGCGGAGAAGTCGTCCAATGGCAAGTGGGCATCCCTGTATGAGTGCTATTTGCAGGAGAAGCATCCGCACGAGTATGTCAGGCTGACTTGGGCGGATGAGCTGTCGGCGCTGCTGGAATCCGTGCAGAAGGAGTGCGAGGAGCGGGTAGCAGTGCTTGTTCGGGAGATGGCGGAGGTGGAGGGCGTGGATGAGGAGATGAAGGAAAATGAGCAGATGGAGTGGGTGCGGAGGATGGAGATGATTTGCGGCAGGGCGGAAGAGGTCGTGCAAGAGGAATTTATGGGGTAAGTGAAGAGAGAAACGGCAGCAGGGGCAGGGGAGTTCCTGCTGCTGTTTGTTCGTGTAGTAATCGACGTTATGGAAAAACGGACAACCGATGCAGATAGGTTGTTGAAAATCAAGCACTCTCTGATACGATCATAGATGAATCCCTGCTCTCTGTTGTATATCGCATCAAATTCTTCCATGATGCTGTTGTGCTGAAGCTCGCTGATGGTATCCGCCATTTCCGCCTTTATTGCGCCATCCTCAAAGAAAAGGGAGAAGAAACGGATGTCAATCTGGTCAGTATTGGATTCCGGGAATGCCATGTACATGTTCAGATACTGCTGGAGGAAATAATCATGTGTTGTGATGAAAATCTGCACCTTGAGTTTTGCAAGCTGCATCATAGCATCCACCAGCGGGCGAATCATGCCGGGATTCATGTTCGTCTCCGGCTCATCCCAGAACAGCACCGAATTGGCATTCAGGCAGCCGTTCCGAATGAGATAGGTGATGGTCGCCAACTTGCGATAGCCCTCGGAGACAAGCCCCATTTCAAATTCTCCGCCATTTTCCGCATTGAGATAAAATTTTTTATCATGCTGCACCGTTGTCCCGTGGAGAATTTCATCCAAACTGGCTAACACCTGATTCTGCTCATCGGAATTTTTCCCGCGCTTCAGCGGACGATCCAGCAGCTTTGCAAGGTCATAATACGTTTCCTCAAACGCAATATGGTATTCCTCATACAGCGACGTGAAATTCTCCGTCGCCGAAATGATTTCCTTCGGCGGAAAATACACCGCCGTATGGTCAGGCGATGCTGTATGCTCCATCTTCGGCAAGATAAGCGTGGCAATTTTGCTTGCTCGATTTCCGAAATTCACATCAATGCTCGTGCCGTTTTCATAGCCCATTGAGGCTGTCATTTGGGCATTGCCCTGCTTTCGCCGCACGAGTCTGCCCACTTTCCCGTTGTCCGGGCGAAATACGCCGCACAGCTTTTCGGAAAACCTGTTCACCGCTGCTTCCTTTGTCTCTGTGGAGTTCCACTGTTCATAGGACTTATGCAGGCTGTACATCAGCTTTATCAGCGCCGTTTTGCCCGTGCTGTTTGTGCCGCAGATCACATTGATTCCCGGCGACCACTGAAAATCGGCTTGCTGAAACAGCATAAAATCAGACAGATGCAATTGGCTGATTTTCACACTCATCCATTCCTTTCCCAAAGCAGTTTCATGTCTGCTTTGCGCAAGAAGCACAGCTTCTCTCCGATATTGTTGCAGGTATGAAACAGATTATCCGCTGCGTCGGATTGCGATTTGCTTCCGCACAACTCGGCGCACGTTGCTTGTACGTCAATCACTATAACATTGATTCCTGCTATTGTCAACGGTTATTGTCAGAATTTCCGCCCAATTGCAAAAACGCGGCAATGGCTTCTTCATATTGTTCATTTTCGCGCAGCATCACTGCTTGCTGGTACTTTATTTCCATTATGCCCGCAATCTGCGCCTTCGCGCCGCTCTAATCTCCCAACTCAGCAAACGCTGCAATTGCCTCGTCATAGTAGTAGAACCATCTGGAATGACATAGTTCCCCCATGAAAAGCATCAGACGAACCGCAAGTTCTTGCGCCACAAGGCTTTTCGGTACTCTCACAAGTGCCTAATAACCCCGTCATCATGAACAGAACGATTTAGCCTCCTGTGCTGTGTACGCGATTCAATGGCAAGGCGACAATAAGCATAAAACGACGATGACGAACGAACTGCCCGCCGAAATCATGGAGAACGGCATTCACTACACCCTCATGGGCGACTACTACTTTCCTACCTGCATGCTGGCGGACAGGTCGTCCAATGGCAAATGGGCTGCTATGTATGAGCGCTATTTGCAGGAGAAGCATCCGCACGAGTATGTTAGGCTGATTTAGGCGGATGAACTGGCGGCGCTGCTGGAATCCGTGCAGAAGGAGTGCGAAGAGCGGGTGGCGGTGCTTGTTCGGGCGATGGCGGAGGTGGAAGGCGTGGATGAGGAGATGAAGGAAAATGAGCAGATGGAGTGGGTGCGGAGGATGGAGATGATTCACGGCAGGGTAGAGGATGTTGTGCGCGAGGAAATCATGGAATAAGTGAAGAGAGGAACGGCAACAGGGGCAGGGGAGTTCCTGCTGCTTTATTCGTATAATAATCACTGCTATGAAAAAACGAATAAATCCAGCAATCACCCATTGGAAAATCGGACAATCTATGATATAATCATCATGGAAAACAGGACAAGGAGGCTTTCGGATGATTGCAAGAAAGATTGAAAAGAAATTGCAGCGCTTCCATGATGCGCACGAAAAAAAAGGCGATGCTGATTACTGGCGCGCGTCTGGTTGGCAAAACCTTTATCATTCGCGAGTTTGGCAAGCAATATGAGTCCTTTGTGAAAATTAACTTTTAGGCAATCCCACACAAAGAAAAAATGTCGGGAAAGAGGTATAATAAAGAGGTGAAGAAGCAATTGACGATGAGCCTGATCAGCGACGAGCTGGGACAGGCAACAACAAAGAAGAAAGAGTTTCTGGAAATCATGGAGAAACTGATTCCGTGGTCGCAATGGGGTGGGATCGTGCAGCCGCACTATTACAAAGGAGAGCGCGGCAATAAGCCCTACGACTTGGAATTGATGCTCCGGATATATGTGCTGCAGCATCTCTATAACCTCGCGGATGACGCGGCGCGCAATGAAATCATCGACAACCATGCATTCTCGCAGTTCTGCGGTGTGGACTCCAGCAATCAGGCGCCGGATGGCGATACCATCGGGCGTTTTCGGCATATCCTTGAGCAAAACCAGCTCGGCGAGGATTTTTTCACGAATGTGGTCGAAAGTTTGCAGAAGTGCAATCTGATGCTGAAAAAGGGAACGATTGTGGATTCGACGCTGATAGCCGCGCCTTCATCGACGAAAAACAAGGAAAAGCAGCGTGATCCGGAAGCTCATTCCGTCAAAAAGGGCAACCAATGGTACTTCGGCTACAAGGAGCCCATCGACGTGGATGCGGACAGCGGACTGGTTCACACGGTGGAAACGACGTCTGCCAATGTACACGACAGCAACATGGTTGCCGAGCTTCTTCAAGGAGCGGAGGAGGATGTTTATGGTGACAGCGGGTATCTGGGTGCAGAAAAGAAGGATGATGCGATTCTTGTCAACAACGAAGAACATCCTATCCGGTATCAAATCAACAAGCGTCCGTCGCAGCTGAAGAAAACAAGCGGCGAAAAGTTCGAGCTGCTCAAGGCAATCGAACATGCGAAATCCTCGGTGCGTTCCAAAGTGGAACATGTGTTTTGCGTGATAAATCATTTCTGCAAGACACAATACCGAGGAAGGGAAAAATTGCATCAGCATTGCTGTACACTGTTTGCACTTGCGAATTTATACCTTGCTCGCAATCGAATGAAGGTTGCGTAACGATGTTTATTTCGCGTGCAAATAGTGCGCTTGGATTGCGCTTTTTCTCGAAACTTTGGGTCGCCGAAGATGACACGGCTGGTCTTGGCGCAATTATGAGGGGTAGCCTTAATAAAATACACATTATGAATATGAAAGCCTGCAAAGAAAAAGTCAAGCCCCAAATGGGACTTGCTGCAAGAAAATTTGGCAGAAGGTGGGGAGAAAGAAGTGCAGCACAAATAAGCCACCACAAAGTGCCGGCTTAAAAAGAGAAAAA